>Ga0082335_1000524_pt1 | contig 96636 bp, 112 predicted proteins | sample Subgrocontami58m_FD_72375 | JGI IMG/M metagenome (GOLD analysis project Ga0082335, IMG submission 72375) | Subsurface groundwater microbial communities from S. Glens Falls, New York, USA - GMW37 contaminated, 5.8 m (SPADES assembly) (version 2) ...
TCCTTTGACCTTTTAACAAGAGATTCAAGGGTCTCGCGCGTGGATATAAGCTGGATATCTTTAAGGAAATTATAAAGAAGGCTGTTAAAGAATCTTTTTATGAACAGGGAAAGCTCAAAAGGCACTACGTCTACATAAACAGCAGTCAATTTTTCATCAGAGATCCCGTTTAAAAAATGCTTAAGGAGCGTCGTTTTTCCCAGCATCTCGTCTCCCAGGACAGCAACATTATGGCGGTAGCCATCCTTAAAATCATGGAGGCGTTTGTTTAAAACGGCTATGACCTCTTTTCGTAAAACGCAGGAAGTATTTTCCATATCAGTTCAAATAATATAATGGGTTCTGAGGCTTGTGTTTTTTTCTGATCTCAAAATGCAGCGAACCGCTGTCTTTTCTTGGTGATTGCCCGGTTTTTGCTACTACCATGCCCTGTTGGACTTCATCTCCGATCTTTACTCCCACTGAAGAATTTCCGCAGTAGACGCTCGAGAAGCCGTCATGATGGTCTATGATGATCGTTTTTCCGTAGCCAGGCAACTCGTCAATAAAAATGACCTTCCCCGTCCTTGAGGCGAGGACGTCTTGGTTGGGATCTGTCAATATGTCTATGCCTTTGTTCAACACGCCGTCATATTTTTGTCTGAAGGCCGCCACTACCTTTCCTTTAGACGGCCAGATAAAGTCGCTGTCTATCTTTGAATTAAAGTTTGTTTGTGGTGAGGATATTTTGGCGCTCTGAAACGCGCTAGGTATCTTTATCTTTTGGCCGCATTCAATGAGGCTTGAATCGGTCAGTCCGTTGGCCATTATGATATCTTCTAATTCAGTATTATATGTTTTGGATATGCGCCAAAGGGTCTCTCCTTTTGCAACCACATGTTCTATGGTGTTTGGATACGCCTGGTTGGACGCTAAATTGGAAGCTGTTGTAGTGGATGTCGCTAGTGGTTGTTCAACTGTCGCGCACGCGGAAAGGCTCAATAGGGCTATGTATATAAGTAGTCTAAAAAACATTTTTATAAAGTTATTGAATGATGACGTTTTTCAAAGCGGGTGAACGGAATCGAACCGTCGTGTGCAGCTTGGGAAGCTACCATTCTGCCACTGAATTACACCCGCAAAAGAGACTATATTCTAACACGCGATGTGTTCTTGGTCAACAATCAGCTTGATGGAACAAAATTCGCCGCACATAGTACACGCATCCTTGACTTTAGGATGCGATGACTTTCGATAAGCGAGAGCTTTTTTTGGATCAATGGATAATTTTATCTGCTTGTGCCAATCCCTGTTCTTTCGGGCCATTGAAAGTTTTCTATCCCAATCTATAGAACCTTTTAGGCCTTTGGCAATGTCGGCGGCGTGTGCCGCTATTTTTGACGCGACTATGCCGTCCCTTGTATCCTGCAAAGACGGATGGCGCACATGTTCGGCAGGCGTTAAATAACATAAGAAGTCAGCGCCATAGAACGCGGCAAGCGCTCCGCCTATAGCCCCAGTGATATGGTCATAGCCTATTGCTACATCAGTTACAAGCGGGCCTAATACATAGAATGGCGCGCCGTGGCAGAGCTTTTTTTCTAATTCAACATTTTTTTGTATCTGGTTGAGAGGCACATGGCCCGGGCCTTCGATTATGACCTGTACCCCGGCTGCTCTGGCGCGTTGTGTAAGTTTGCCTAATTCGCGTAGTTCTGATATCTGGGTCTTGTCTGTTGCGTCAAGTATTGAGCCAGGCCTCATTCCATCGCCAAGGCTAAGAGTGATGTTATACTTTTTGGCAAGTTTGAGGACGTCGTCATAGTATTCGTAGAGCGGGTTTTCCAGTTTATTATGTTTCATCCAGTTGACGAGGATGGCCCCTCCGCGGGAGACCACGTCAAGCACGCGTTTGTTCTTTGAGAAGACTTCCACGCTTTTTCTATTTATTCCGCAATGCACTGTAAAGAAATCAACGCCGTCAGCTGCTTGCCCTTCAAGGACGTCAAAGAGCTCTTTTTTCTCCATTTTTAAAAATGATCCGCTTCTTTTTAAGGCGCTTGAGGCCGCTTCATATATAGGCACCGTGCCAAGAGGCAGGGGTGAATTTTTGATAATGGCCCTTCTTACTTTTTTAAGGTCTCCACCCAGGCTTAAGTCCATTACCGCGTCAGCGCCTAATTCAACGGATGCTTCAAGTTTCTTGAGTTCTGTTGCCAGGCTGGTCTTGTCAGTGGATGTGCCTATATTGACGTTGATCTTTGTTTTTAGGCCGGAACCTATTGCGCAGGGTGTTTTAAGTTTTTTTGTGTTATTGCATGTAATAACACACTTGCCTGAACCTATCTTTCTAGAGAGTTCTTGCGCGGTCACACCTTCTGTTTTTGCTACCGAACGGATGAGCTGGTTGAACCCTTTATCTTTTAGCAGGTCGTTATACATCAAGCACCATAGTGTACTATTCTAGCGACGTCCCGCGATAGCGGGATAATCGCATTCGTAGTCTTTGCGCAGCCTTCTTAGGGTCTTTTGCCAGGCATATCTCGCGGATGCAGGCTACGCGTATTTTGCCTTTTTTTGAAGTAAGCTGGGATATATTTGTTTTTGTTATGCCGCCAATTGCAAATACCGGTAAGCGCGATATTGATAAAGCTCTTTGCAAGGCCTTTGCACCCAGTGGCTTAGTTTTTGGTTTAGTGGCTGTTTTAAAAACAGGGCCGAAACCCAGATAATCTACTTTTTCTTTTTGCGCGTCCTTTACCTGGCTGATAGAGTGGCACGATAGGCCGATCAATTTGCTTTGCCCTAATATATCCCTTGCTACAGCGGCTGGCATATCGCCTGGCCCGATATGCAGCCCATCGGCATTAAGAGTTAAGGCAACGTCTAATCTATCATTGATAATAAAGGGCACGCCAAGGGACCTGCATATCTTTAAAAGAGGCCGAGCTTCTTTTATTACAGCCCACGTTTCGGAGTGTTTATCACGATACTGGACTAGGCCAACCCCGCCCTCTATTGCTTTTTTTAGGATATTCTTTATGTTGTGGGCCTTGCAGACCGTTTTATCAAGTACTAAGTAGATCAGGGAACTCTTCAATTGTTTGTTTTTCAATGGCATAGAGGTCAAATCGTAATTTTTGTATTTTTTTGCTTGCTTTGCCGTCCATCAATTTAAAAAATTCTTCCAAGACCCTTAGCGCTTCTTTTGCGCGCTGGGCATTGGCAATAAAGATATTTCTGAACGATCTTCTTTTGGGCCCCAGGGAAAGTGTTTTACCGCGGTCTGTCTGCGTGTTCCTTGCGTCAAACAAACGCTTCTGATCAATAGCTGAAGCTTTGCTTATTTTCGTGATGCTGTGCCGTAATCCGGCTAATTTCTTTGTCAGTTGAGAGCTTTTTAAGTGGAAACGCGCGATATCCTCACAGACGCGCAAGCCTTCTTTTGACCTATTGAGATTGGCGTCCAATACTTTATAAATATCTGTTAACGCGCGGTCGTCAGCACGCATGAATAAGTTTCTTAATAGTGTTTGTCGTAGATCTATCCTTAACATAAGGCAGCGAAAGGCATTTGCCGCCGTTAGCTAGGACAATATCTGCGCCTACGATCTTTTCTTTTTTCCAATCTCCGCCTTTTACGAGAACGTCAGGTTTAAGAGATTTTATGAGTTTATAAGGAGTATCTTGGCTAAAAATGACCACGTGGTCAACACTCTCCAGCGCCGCCAGTATTTCAGCTCTTTCTTTCTGGGTATTTATTGGCCTCTTGTCGCCTTTTAGTTTTTTTACAGAGGCATCTGAGTTCAAACCGACAACGAGGATGTCGCCGCGCGAGCGGGCTGACTTAAGGTATTTGATATGGCCGTAATGGAGTATATCAAAGCAGCCATTGGTGAACACAACTTTTTTTCTTGGCCGCTGGTTGGAAAGCGCCTTAAGAAGGCGGCCCAGCGTTTTTATTTTTTTGTCCATGATCCTTCAACAAGTTCGCAGATGATATGGATGATGAGGGTGTGTGCTTCCTGGATGCGCGCGGTTACCAAGGATGGTATGACAATGGATAGTTCAGAGATCTTGGCTAGTTCTCCACCGTCTTTTCCCGTAAGCCCTATTGTTTTTATTTTTAATTTTTTGGCTTCTTTGACCGCGCGGATGACGTTCTTGGCTTTTCCGCTTGTTGAGATGGCGAATGCAAGATCGCGCGAGGTTCCGATAGCTTCGATCTGGCGCGAAAAAACGATGTCAAAAGAATAATCATTGGCAAGGGAAGTTAAAATAGATGTGTCGGTGGTAAGAGCTATGGCAGCGAGGCCTTTTCTATCTTTTTGGAACCTGCCGACAAGTTCGGCCGCAAAGTGTTGACTGTCAGCCGCGCTGCCTCCGTTGCCGAATATAAGGCATTTGCCGCCCTTTTTTAAGGTTTTTGCTACGGCATCAGCGCACGCGCGTATCTTTTTTATGATATCTTCATCATAAAGCAAAAGGGCTTTTGTCGTGATAGAGTCCTGTATTATTTCTTTGATCATTTTTTCCATGTGTTTATCCAAAAAATACCTTGGCTATATTGTAAAGATCCATATCTATGGTCTTTAGTTTCTCAACGCCTTTTTCCAGAGGAACTGCTATGATCTTTGTGCCTGAAAGGCTTACCATTTTGCCGAACTCTTTGTTCTCTACGAGTTCAACCGCCTTTACGCCAAAACGCGTGCCGAGTACTCTGTCAAATGCCGTTGGCGAACCGCCTCTTTGTATGTGGCCAAGCACGCTGACGCGTGTTTCGTAACCTGTCCTTTTTTCAATTTCTTTGCCGAGGTAGTCACCGATGCCGCCGAGTTTCACGTGGCCGAATTCATCAAGGGACTGGTCTTTCGTTATGTCTGATGTGGCGAGCTTAGCGCCTTCTGCAACTACGACGATGCTGAAAGTCCGACCTCTTTCGTGTCTTTTTTTTAGGATTGCGCAGGTCTCATCAAGATCTATCGGTAGTTCTGGTATTAAAACGACGTCAGCTCCTCCGGCAATGCCCGCGAATGTAGCGATCCAACCGGCATGGCGGCCCATGACTTCAGCTACCATGATGCGGTGGTGGCTTTCTGCTGTTGTGTGGAGCCTGTCAATACATTCCATCGCTGTATTTATAGCCGTGTCAAAACCAAATGTATAGTCAGTGGCTGACAGGTCGTTATCTATTGTCTTTGGAACGCCAACGACGTTCATCCCATCTTTTACGAGCCTGTTAGCAACACCCAGGGTGTCTTCTCCTCCGATAGCGATCAACGCGTCTATTTTAAATTTTTTGAAGTTCTCTATTACTTTTTTTACGTCTTCTGGTTTCTTGTACGGATTTGTCCTGCTTGTCCCTAATATTGTGCCGCCTTTAGGCAGGATGCCTGAGATAGCGCTTAGGTCCAGCGTCATAGTTTCGCCTTCAATAATGCCTCTCCATCCGTTCATGAATCCTATGGTTTCATGTTTGTCGTTGTAGGCCTTTCTGACTATAGCTCTTATAACCGGGTTTAAGCCCGGGCAATCGCCACCACCTGTTAATACACCTATTCGCATTTCTGGCTCCTTGTGTAGAAAACACAATACCGGCGCAATTCCGATTAGCGCCGGGTATGTGTAGATTGTTTTTTTATATTTTCAACCCCTGATACGGAACAGCTATCTCTTCGTTCTTTTCAGCTCTTTTCTTCTGCTTGTCTTCAAAACCTATGATCTTAGCAACGTGTATTTTTACGCTGATAGGTTCGTCTATGCCGAATACTTCTTGGACTTTACTGGCAATAAGGTCTTGGAGCCGCGCTGTAAAATCCGGGATGTTGGTCTCGGAACGAAGGACGACCCTCATTCTTATATCAATGCCTTTTTTAGTAGCTTTGACATCGGCTTTTGCGTCTTTGATCTCTGAAAGTTGATGTGCCAGTCTTTTAATGAGGTCTTCTACAGCAGAAAGCGTTATTGTTACCTGGCCGTTTGGATTCGTAAAGGCTATTGTCTTTTCGCGCTGGATCTTTCCAGTGATGACTTGGGCTGCTGAAAAGCTCAGCAATATGAAGAAAAGGCCGGATAGCCCTGTTATGAGCCGCGTATGAAGATCATCATAGGCATACGTAAGCTTCGTTATGATATCGGTTAAGTCAATAAGGTGAAACGCGAAGGCCATAGCCAGCGCCCCTATAAAGGCAAAGATGATGGTATAGAATAATATGCTTAGGGCGGTTTTCATTCATCCTCCTACTTCTCAACGCCTTTTATTTTAACGATGATGTCTTTAGGTGAAATGTCAGCGGCTTCTTCAACAGCGGTCTTGACCTTTTCCTGGACTTTTAGCGCTACTTCAGGGATGTTGTATCCGTATTTTACGATTATCGGTATTATGATAGACACGTTTTCGTTCTTTTCGTTCCTTGCGTCTATCGCGCCACTTTTAGTCCTTTTGCCTATGAGATGAGCGATATGCGATCTAATATCATCGCATATTCTTGATACGCCGTCAACTTCAAGGGCAGCCAGATAAGCTACTGAGGCGATAACATTATTGTGGATCTTGATGGCCCCAAAGTCTGTTTTTTCTTCTTCATTGATCACGTCAGGCCTCCTTATGGTCGCCTTCGCCCTTTTGCTTCGTCAAGTCATCAACTAAATGAGTGGATACATCGCCTTTTTTAAAGAGCGGATTTTCAAGCAACATTTTATGGAACGGGACTGTCGTTTTTATTGGAGCTATGATGAATTCATCAAGCGCGCGCAGCATGGTCTTTATAGCTTCATTCCTATTTTCGCGTTTTACTATGACCTTGGCAACTAAAGAATCGTAATAGGGGCTGATCTGGTATCCCTGATAAACGTGCGTGTCAATCCGAACATTAGGCCCGCCTGGAAGGCTTAGTTGCTCTATCTTTCCGGGGCAGGGCATGAAATTGTTCGTGTGGTCTTCCGCGTTTATGCGGCATTCGATCGCAGCACCAGTCATCTTTACATCGTCCTGATGTATCTTTATTTTTTCACCAGCCGCTATTTTTATCTGTTCTTTGACGATATCAATGCCTGTTATCATCTCTGTTACAGGGTGTTCTACCTGTATCCTTGTGTTCATCTCCATAAAATAAAAGTTGCGGTTCTTATCCAAAAGGAATTCTATTGTGCCTACGCTGCGGTAGCCTGAGGCTTTGACGCCTTTGGTCACGAGGTCGCCTATTTTTTTGCGCAGTTTGGCATCTAAGGCAGGAGACGGAGATTCTTCCAGGAGTTTCTGGTGCCTGCGTTGTATGCTGCAATCCCTTTCGCCTAAGTGGATGACATTTCCGTAGTTGTCAGCCATGATCTGAAATTCCACGTGACGGGGTTCTTCTATATATTTTTCAATGTATACGTCAGGCGAGCCGAACGCTTTTTCTGCCTCTGATTGAGCGGTAATAAGCGCGCTTATGAGGCGAACGTCATTATGGCATATCCTCATGCCTCGCCCTCCGCCGCCAGCTGTTGCTTTGATGATGACCGGGTATTTTATGCGGCGGGCTGTTTTAAGCGCCTCTTCTTTTGTTTTTATGACGGAAGTGCTTCCTGGAGTTATAGGCAGCCCTGCCTTGGACATTGTTTCTTTTGCCTTCATCTTATCGCCTAAAAGGCGTATGTTCGCAGGAGACGGCCCAATGAAAGCGATCTGGCATGATTCGCATATCTCGGCGAAATGAGCGTTCTCGGATAAAAAGCCATAGCCTGGATGTATCGCGTCTACGTCTGTGATCTCGGCTGCGCTTATGATGGCAGGAATATTCAGGTAACTTGATGATGGAGCAGCTGCGCCTATGCAGACAGCCTCGTGCGCGAGTTTAACGTGAAGGGAATCTTTGTCAGCTTCGGAATATACGGCAACCGTGCGTATGCCCATTTCTTTGCACGCCCGTATAATGCGAAGGGCTATTTCACCGCGGTTGGCTATTAGTATTTTTGAGAACATTAGGCGGGCTCTATAAGGAATAATGGCTGGCCGAATTCAACTGGCTCGGCATTATCTATGAGTATATCTATGATCTTGCCTTTGATCTCTGATTTGATCTCGTTCATTAATTTCATAGCTTCTACTATACAGATGACCTGGCCTACTTCTATATCCTGATTGATCTCTGCGAACGCGGGTGATTCAGGGGATGGAGCCCTGTAGAATGTTCCGACCATAGGTGATTTGATCTCTACTGTTTTAGCCAAGGGTGCTTTTTGCTCCGGCGCTTCTTTGATGGGTAAGGCTGGGTTTGAGTAAGCGATGGGTTGTTCTACTACCCTTGGTGCCATTGTGACGGTGTTCCTAAAGTCATCCATGGAAATTTCGCCGCTGGGGCCTTTTTTCAGGCGGATGCGCATCCCTTCTTTTTCAACCTCAAGTTCTGTAAGGTTGTTTTCGTTCATGAGATTAACCATTTCCTTAATCTCTTTGATATTCATAAATAGGCTCCTTGCGTAGAAGACGCAACACTGGCCCAATTCCTTATAAGGGCCAGGTGTGCTAGTTGTCCTTCCCTATACTGCTCTTTCTATATATTCGCCGGTCCTTGTGTCTACTTTGACCTTAGTGCCTACGTCAATGAAAAGAGGCACCGAGATGACAGCCCCTGTTTCTATGGTCGCGGGTTTTCCGCCGCTTTTCGCGGTATCCCCCTTTATTCCGGGTTCAGTATGGGTAATAGTGTATATGACGAAATTCGGAAGGATGACCGTGACGAGCTCGTCCTTATAATAAAGGGCTGTTACCTCAAGGTTATCTTTTAAGAATTTATGGGCTTCGTGGAGTTTCGCTTTTTCTATGGCTATGTCTTCATAAGTCTCGGAATCAATGAAGTGAGAGAAGTCGCCTGAGTGATATGAGAACTGCAGAGCTTTTTCCTCTATGTAGGCTTCTTCTATTTTGTCATCAGAGCGAAATGTTCTTTCAATGATAGTGTCTAATTTAAGGTGCCTTAGTTTGGTGCGCGCGAATGAGCCGCCCTTGCCGGGTTTGACGTGTTCAACGTTCGTTACCATGTAAGGCGCCCCATCTAATTCTATGGTCATGCCTAGTTTTATCTGATTACTCTCTATAGTTCCCACTTAAAACCTCCGCGCCAAAGTTGTTGACCAAGATCATATCTTCTATCCTGATACCGAATTTACCGGGTATATAGATACCGGGTTCTACTGTAAAGACCATATTAGCGCTGATAATACGGTGATTTTTCTTGTTTATAGAGGGAGACTCATGGACTTCGAGCCCGACTCCGTGGCCTAATGAGTGGCCGAAAAATTTACCAAACCCTTTTTCGGCTATATGATCACGCGCGGCCGAATCTATGCTTTTGGCGGTAACGCCCGGCCGTATGGCCTTAATAGCTCTTTGTTGCGCTTCACTGACTATCCTATAAGCCTTTTGCGCAATGGGGTTAATTTTACCCAAAAAATAAGTGCGTGTCAAGTCGCTTTTATAGCCGTTATATGCCACCCCCATATCAATGACGACCGCGTCTCCCTTTTGCATTACGCGCGATGTTATGCCCGCGTGCGGGTAGGAAGAATTAGGCCCGCTGGCTACGATAATGTCAAAGGCGCTTGATGTAGCGCCATTGAGCCTAATAAAACGCTCAAGGTGAGCAGCTATCTCAAGCTCCTTTACGCCAGGTTTTAACATTTTTTTAGCGAAAGCGAACGCTTTTAAAGTTATCGCCAAAGCTTTCTTTATGTCCTGTATTTCTTCGTTTTCTTTGATCTCGCGCAAAGGTTCAATGGTTTCTTTAAGCGGGATGAATTTTATGTGTTTAGAACCTAGTCTGTTGAAAACTTCGCACTCGGCAAAGGTCAAGTGCCGCGATTCAAAACCGGCTTCTTTGGCTGCCATTTGTTTTAGAATGCCGACGATAGCCTTAAATACAGAGCCCTTGTATTCTTTGACTATGAACGGTGGTTTTGTCTTTCTCGCGAAGTCGCAGGCGTATCTGGAGTCTGTTATGATAACAGCTTTTTTTTTAGTTATGACAAGGTATGAATCAGGGGCATGAAATCCAGCGCAATAAGATACGTTAGGCGTTGAGCTTAAAAGCATGGCGTCTAATCTTAATGTGCTTAACAGGTCTGCGATCTTGTTGAATCGCATTAGCTTTTTATGAGGGATAGCGCTGCTGTAAATGCCAGGCTATAGCTTTGAGCTCCGAATCCTGAGATCTGGCCTATACAGACAGGCGCGCTTAATGAGGTCTGCCTGAATTCTTCCCTGGCATATATGTTTGAGAGATGGACCTCAATAGTCTTTATTCCGGAACCGGCTATGGCGTCCCTTATCGCGACACTGGTATGCGTGTAGGCAGCGGGGTTGATGATCAGGCAATCAAACTTTTTGCGGGAATCACCTATGATGTCAACTATCTCACCTTCATGGTTTGATTGGATGATAGTTATGGCGATCTTTGCTTTTTTGGCAAGCGCCTTTAGTTCCTTGTTTATTTTTTCTAATGATATCTTACCATAGATATTGGGCTCTCTTTTGCCCAGCATGTCCAGGTTCGGCCCGTGTATTACCAGGATCTTTTTCATATGTCCCTCGCTTCTTCTATCAGCATAATAGGTATACCGTCTTTTACGGGATAGGCCTTGCGGCAATCAACGCATATCAGCTCATCATTCTCTTCTATTATGGGTTTTTTGCATTTAGGGCAAGCCAGTATATCAAGAAGTTTTTTGTCCAACATGTGTTATTTAACCTTTCTTCATTGTTTTATCCACGAAAGCGAGCCGCAGGTCGTAAAGAAGGTGTTCTAAGAGCTCGGTTTCATCTTTGTCCAGGTTGCCTTTTGTTTTTTGCTGCAGGACTTCAAGGGTGTCTATGATAAATTTAGCCTGGCCGATATTTTCTTCTGTTTTTTCCGTCATCGGGTTGGGGACCATGCCTAATGCTATCCACGCCTGCATGCCAAGGGTGGTAAGGAAGAATTTGAAATCTGCTTCTGGCAGCTCGCTTTTTTCATGTTTTTCCTGCGTTTCTGGAGCTGTTTTTGCTTTCTCTTTCCAGCTCTCGTCAACTTTCTTTTGGTTCGGATCTTCCATATTTGCTCCTTATTGTATTACAATACCCGCGTAACCTACGACTGATGAGTAGTCGCCTGTGATATCTCCGCTAGTTTGATAAGAGATAAGCGATGCCCTTTTAGCTCCCAGATTTTTTGCCGCCATTATCGTGACAACCGCTGGAATGTAACCGCACATAGATACCGAAAGGCGCTCTATGGTCTCAAGCAGTTCCGTTTCACTTAGCTTAAGTATGGCCTTGATGGCTTCTTCGTCTTTATGAGAGGCGCTGGTCTGCGATTCATAATGTGTCATATCGGAAGAAGCAATGATGGTCACGTCTTTTTTCAATGTTTTAATGCTTTTCACGATAGACTCAACTATATCTTTATACACTAAATCGCCTGCCCACGCAAGTACCATGGGCACGAAAGAGAAATCTTTCCTTGCGAGCTCATGGATCAGGGGAAGTTCCACTTCTACGCTGTGTTCATTGGCGTGAGCAATAGGGTCATCAACTAGATACATGGAGTTTTTGATCAATTCATCAGCCAGGGCAGTATCTATTTTTATGTTGCCTACAGGCGTCTGCCACTCGCCTTCTCTTGATATGCTTGATGGTTCTCCATAACCTGAATGGTTTGGCCCTATAATAAGGCAGGTCTGCGCGACTTCTATGGATGATAAGACATCAGAAGCGACTTTGCCTGAATAGACATAACCCGCGTGTGGCAGGATACAGGCGATCGCTTTTTCTTTTACGATCGTTTTGTTTTTAGCTCCGAAACCACTGATCAGTTTTTTGAGTTCTTCAGGGTCTGATGGGTAGAATTGGCCTGCGACAGCTGGTTTTCTAATCACCTAGCACCTCCGTCAGGTATGAAACAGATCTTGTTATAGATCCAGGCCCGGCTTGGCCGTGGGCCTCAATTACCTTTATTGTAGTGGCATTTATGTAAGGTTTCAAGCTATGAAAATCAAAGTCTCCTTCGATAGGGGCCTGATGGTCTACTAAGTCTTTTATGTTGTGCAAATGCGTGCCGTAAAGATGAGCGCCGAATTTTTTAAGAAGGGCTCCGGTTTTGATGAATCCCAGCTTTTCTAAGATATAGGAGTGGCCTACATCGTGCCAGTAAACGACGTTCTTCTTTCTGAACCGGTCGAGGATGATATCAAATTCTTCATAACTGGGTATTTCTCGGTAGTAGAACCTGTTCTCTATGCCTAAATAAATATTCATTTTTAGCGCGAAGTCGCTTAATACCTCAAGGCTTTTTAGGACCTGACCTAAGTAGTCATGGCTTTTTGCTTTTCGTTCTTTTGTAAAAGTATCAAAGGCTTGTTTGTATTCTTCGCTTTTTTCACGCCCCTGGTTATGAAGGCCGATAAGTGTCCTTGTGTGGTCAGTTATTTCTACCCTTCCGCAATGCAATACTACAGCCCTGGCCTTAAGCCGTTTTGCAGTTGAAATGGTCATCTTTGTGAATTCCAGGGCTTTTTTTCTTTCAGATTCATCTGTTGAAGAAAGCGAATAGCAATCCGGTAAGGCCTCTTGGCGGGCAATGCCTTCCGGTATGGGGCAGTAGTTATGCAGGCTTGTTATAGCGATGCCGTTTTGCTTTGTAAAATTAAAAATCTCCTCAACCATTTTAGCGGTCAAGGAGAAATTCAGTTCCAGCTTTTTTATTCCCAGGCTGTGTATTTCGCGCGCGATACTATCGCCATCCTGGTATCTGTCGGCATTCCATGCTGTGGACAGGGCGAACATCGTTAAAATCTACGACGGGCTTTTTTTCGCTTCTTTTCGCTGGGTTTTTCGTAATGTTTGCGGTCTTTGACTTCTTTTAAGATGCCTTCGCGCTCAATTTTCCTTTTGAAACGCCTTAGGGCTGACTCAAAAGACTCGTCTTTTCTGACTTCTACTTCTGACATTGTTTTCACCCTTTCATTTAAAATTATTCAATTAATATAACACCTTATAAGATGTCTGTCAATGCCGATATTCGCCCTCACCCGGACTATTTTACTTCAAAGGAAATAATGACATTGAATGCCAGTTTTTGGTTATTTTTGAGCTTTTCCGGAAAATCAGGAAATGGCGCCGCATCTTTTATGCTGTTCAAGGCAATATCGCGCAAATACTCGTCATTTGAGGACTTTTGTTCGTTGATGGCTACGTCGGCAAGCTCTCCCTGGGGTGTGAGGGAAAATGTCAAAAAGACCTCTCCCTCCTGCAGTTTTTTGTAATTATAGTAGGCGAACCTTCTTATTTTTTCACGGATGAGCTGGTAATAGCTTTTATATTCAGGCGTCTTAAAGGTCTCGCCCGGGATGCTGGGAAGGCTGACGTTCTTTTTAATGGACGCAATGCCTTCTTTATTCAATGGTTTATATATCTCATTTTTCAGGAATTCCGGAAGGACCTTATTTTCAGACCATGGTGTTTTTCCGCTGCCCTTGACCGCTACCTCAGGCATGCGTTTGGAGGCCGGCGCTTTATTGAATATGGCAGGCTTCCGGATCTCATAAGATACTTCAATGGGTTTTAAGGGGCGTATGGCCTGCGTTATTGTATGATAAGGCATAACAATGAACAGGGACACGTGCACAGCAAGTGATGCCCCTAGAAATCCAAAGAATTTAATACCTTCGCTCATTATCGGCTCCTGTTACTAACAGCTTATTTTAGCACGAATACTTTAGAATTCCAATTTTATGCCGCTGGTTAAGTCAAAACCGGGCGCCGGATAGTTCCGCACGGGCTGGTATTTTTTATTCAGGGCGTTGTTTATATTCATGAAATAAGTTATACCAGTTTTCCATTTTTTAGACGCGCGGAACCCCAGGACAAACACCCCCTTGACCTTTTGGGTATTTGCGGCATCATTAAATTTTAAACCTGTCCATTGGCTATTTATGCCCACGCTCCAACCTAGGATATCTTTATGCTCAATGGAAAGATTAATTTTATTTTTGGGTTGGTAGATGAGGAATTTGTGCGTTTTATCATCTTTTGCTAACTGATATGTATAATTAAATCCGACCTCAAGCTTATCAACAGGCAGCCATGTATTTTCTAATTCGATACCTTCAATAATAGCAGAACTTACATTAGTAGGCGTCCATACGCCGGCAACATCAGGGGCCCACTGGATGAGGTCATTATAAAAACTTTTGAAATAAGTCATGTTCGTGCGGATATTTTTATTGATCTCGGTCTCTATACCGATCTCTCCGCTAGTCCCTTTTTCCGGCCTTAAGTTCGGGTTACCTATGGCCCAGCCTTCGTCAGGCCAATAGAGATCGTTGAAAGTAGGAGCGCGGAAAGACCGGCTGATAAGGCCGTGGAGTTTTGTTTTTTCTTTTATTTTATATAATACGCTTAAGCTTGGAGAGGCTTGCAGGCCAAAGTTTGAATAGTCGTCTATCCTCGCCCCCAGGTCTGCTTTTAGGTTTTCTCGTATATTGAATTCGTTATTCAGATATCCCGCGAAAACCGTATATTTGTGTTTTGCTGTAGATGTGCTGTCATTCAGGTTGAGTATGTAGTTAATGCCTCCGATGGCCCGATAGAAGTCGTTAAATTGTTTGTCTAGCTGGACATCTACGCCCCGTGTTTGGGTGGTATGAATGAACTTGGAAAATGGGGTATCAAATAAAGATACCGCCTCATTTTCCATGAATTCAAGCCTGTCGTAATTATTATAGACCTTTGCCGAAACGGCTGTGTTGGCATCTATAGTCATTTGCCAATCTAAGTCTATAAAATTTTTCAGGACACGTTGTTTGTCATCAGGGTCAACTGAAGTGATCTCTCCTGGCGTGCCTACCAGGCTATTGTAAAAGCCCGTGTTGATGGAAATGTTCTGGTTAGCCGTGAGATCGTATTCCATCTTAGCGTTAAAGTCTTTTGAATTAAACGCGCTATTCTCTCTAAAACCTTGGGAGCTTTGATACCCTCCTGATATTAGATATCCGAAGTCGCCTATGCGTTGTCCGTGGGAAAGGCGCTCTTGGTAGGTCCTGAATGTCCCGAAACTACTCGTTGCTTCAGTTGAGCTGCCTTGGATCGGGGGTTTTTTGGTTAGGATCTGGACGACTCCTCCCATAGCAGTTGATCCGTAAAGGCTTGAAGCAGGCCCATGCAATATTTCAACACGGTCTATATTGTCCAAGGGTATTGTGCTTAGGTCGGTTTGGCCGTCGCGCGGGCTGTTGACCGGCCTGCCGTCTATTAAGACCATTACCTGAGAAGATGTAGACCCTCTCATCTTTAATGTCTTTGAGGCTCCGGGGCCTCCATAATTACTGACTTCAATGGAATCTGTATAACTTAAGACGTCTGAGAGGTCTGTTGCTTGTGTTTCTTCAATATCTTTAGAATTGATGATATCAATGGAACGGGAAGAATCACTGTAGTTTTCTTCTGTTCGCGAGCCGGTTACTACGATCTTTTCAACTTCAATAGGCTCTGTTTCTGCCGCGACACCTGGCCCTAGATGATGGTCCAGTGTGCCGCTTTCTGCGGCAAGGCTGGGTTTAGAACACAATATCAGGCAGGCACATAAAACAGAGCATATTTTTTCTTTTCTACCTTTCATGTTTCTCCTTTCCCCCTTTTAGCGGAGGTACTTTCCTGCCATAGACGATGGACCGGGCTTATCCGCACAATTTATATTAAATTGTGCAGGTATTACCGTTGCGCGACAGCACCCGGGATCTCACCGGGATTTCCTTCATCTACGCGGATGTGGTTGTTTTGTATTTTTTTATATCCAAAAACCAGTATTTCCAAAAACCTTCCTTAAGGACGCGATCGCTTTCTGTGATCTCTATCCTGTTCTTAAAAAGAGGCCCGTCTATGACAAGCGTGTGGAATTCCCCATTTTCTCCACATGGACAGATATTTTTTTGTCTTAGTTCATTAAGGACTTTTTTATCCAGCGTTCTTCCAATAAAGTCCTTGTCAAATTTATCAGCCTGAGCGCTTACGACGACTGCTTTAAAACCCAGATCAATAAAAGTTTCCAAAAGTATCGCAGGGTTTTTACTCCATAAGGGCTCTAAGGGTGTGACTTCTACTTCACCGCAGACCCGATCGACCCATGATTTGTGTTCGTCTAAATAAATATCACCAAAGACCGCTGCGCGGATACCCATCTTTTTGATATCGCGCAACGCCTCTTTAAATTCTTCTTCGTATTTCTGCATATCGGCAGTTACCTCTTTTTGCATCAGCGGGATCCCAATGCAACGCGCTTGCGCCTCCATTACGTCTTTTGCAATTCCGTGAAAACATCCGCGTTTTGATTCTCTGGATACGAAATTGAGCAGATATCTGACGTCGTATCCTTGCTTTAATGCCTGATAGCAGGCCAGGCAACTGTCTTTCCCTCCGCTCCAGGAAGATACCGCGGCCAGATCGTTCATAGCAATTGCCTTTCCAGTAAGAATATGCACGCCAAGGCTGCTATCTCGTTTATTTCGTTGACAGCGCCAAGTGTGTCGCCTGTTATGCCATTAAATTTTTTGGCTATACTTTTGTTAAATAAAAGAGATGCTATAGCCACTATGGCCATTACAAAAAAACATCTACCAGGATAAAAAAGCGTGATGGCGGCGAGTGTCAGTAGTGTGGCTAATAATAAAGTCCTTTTTTTCCTGCCTTCCATTAAGATCTTAGCCTTTCCCTGTTGGCGCGCGTATGTAGATAGAGACATAGACAATACCAGGGACCAGCGGCTTAGGGTCATTGTAATGATAATGGCCAAAGCCCGCGTGGCCGGGTTTAAAGATGACAAAAGCGCGACTTTCAAAAGTATCGCAGATATTATGCTTAAGACACCCATGACACCTGCGTGAGGGTCTTTCATAATGGCGAGCATTTCTTCCCTGTTTTTGCCGCTTGAGATGGCATCAAAAGTATCCGATAGGCCGTCTAAGTGCATACCTCCTGTCAGGATTATAGAAGTAACTACGACAATAGCGCTCGTAGCCATTGCGTTAACTTCTAGGCTCGCCAGAAGGTTGTTGAGGCCTGCCAATAACAGCCCGAGTAACAGGCCTACAAGAGGAAAATATAGTGCAGAACCAGAGATCTCCCGATCCTCGACCTTATGTATTTTTATCGGGATAATGGTCAAAAATTGTATGGCCAGCAGTAATTTCTTCATTTTTGTGATACACCCGCGCTGTCAAAAGTCGCCATCTGTGTCAGGATCTTTACAGCAGCTTCAGCAAGGAAAATTCCAAGGGCCGCGCCCGTGCCTTCCCCCAACCTTAGATCTAAGTCTAAAAGAGGCCTTAATCCAATATGTGATAGGATCATCTTGTGTCCGATCTCTACTGAGCAGTGGCTGGCTATCATGCAACTTTTTGTTTTAGGTTCCATTTGATAGGCAATAAGCGCCGCAGCCCCTGAAATAAATCCGTCTATCACTACCGGGACTTTATGAGAGCATGCCGCTAATATTATGCCTGTAAGCGCGCCTATTTCAAATCCGCCGACTTTTGAAAGGACATCAATAGGGTCATTGGCGTCAGGTTTATTGAAATCTAATGCTTTTTTGATAACGCGTATTTTATTCTTTAGGGTTTCATCGTTAATACCTGTGCCGCGGCCTGTGATGTCTTCTACTTTATTTTTTGTAAAGATAGCTGTAATGGCAGAAGCAGGTGTTGTATTGGCTATGCCCATCTCTCCTGTGCCTATGATATCTATACCGTTCTTGTATTCGTCTTCAAAGATCGCCATACCTGTTTCAATGGACTTTATGGCCTCTTGCCTAGTCATTGCAGGGCCTTTGGCCATATTTTTTGTGCCTGGTCCGACCTTTTTAATTATGAGTTTAGGGCTGGTTTTTAAGTCAGATGCAACGCCCACATCAGCAACAATGACCCTGGCGCCTACGTGGTTTGCTAAGACATTTATTCCCGCGCCGCCATTTAAGAAATTATAGACCATTTGCGCTGTTACTTCCTGGGGGAACGCGCTGACTTTTTCTTCGGCTACACCGTGGTCAGCCGCCATTGTAAATATTACTTTATTCTTTAAGGCCGGGGATTCTTTTCCTGTTATTCCTACTATAAGCCTGGCTAATTCTTCCAAACGCCCAAGACTGCCTTGTGGTTTTGTAAGGTTATCCAGTCTTTTTTGCGCCTTGCCTAGCAGGGTGCTGTCAGGTTCCGCGATAGCCCTAACAGTTTTTGGCAGTGATGTCATATTTGTACTCCAGTTTTTTTAATGATGCGGCCCTAAGTAAATACCCCGCTTTATCTTCTTTGATCAATTTGAACGCGTGCGCGATAACGCTTTTATAAAATTCGCAGAAAACTGCTTTTTGGCGCATGTTACCCAGCGAATGAAGTTCGGCCGGGCAAGGCGCGCCGCATAAATTCCTGTATTTGCAGATGCCGCATTCTTCTATGTCTTCTACTATCCTTGACCTGATCTTTTTGAATGGCCGTGAAGCTATGATATCTTCTACTTTGTCTTTTAGTATATTGCCTGAATAAAAATCTTTTAATCCGATGAATTCTCCGCACGGAATGACGTCGCCTGTTGCGGTAATAGTGAAGAAACACCGCCCTCCACCGCACGGGGAAATATCGCACATTAATCTCCTTGCCTCAGGGGCTATTATGGCAAGGACGGTATTAGTAAAGTTACCGATAATGATCTTTTGTTTTGATCTCTGAGACAGGCTCAATGCCGTATCCACAGCTTTTAAAAAATACTTTGTCATCAGGTTTTCATCAGGTTTGACAGAGCGCGAGGCCTTTTGGGTCAGCCTGACAGGGTTCATAAGCACGCACGGAACTCTTTTTTTGTGCAGGAACCTTACGATATCCGGCAATTCTTTTACATTGAATTTGGTTATCGTAGTTATGACATTGAGGCCTTCGTAGCCGTTGAACCATTCTATAGCGGCCACTACCTTAGCGTGGTCTTTGGCAGCAGAGGGCCTGACAAGGCCATGCACAGAAGAAGAAACAGAATCCAGCGATATCCCTACACCAACTCTATTTCTGATAAGAAAGTTGACGTCCTTCTTTTCAAGCAATGTCCCGTTGGTCTGAATGCCGAATTTGAATGTCCTGCCGTATTTCATGATCGCCTTAAATAACATGTCTTTAACGATCAAAGGTTCGCTGGCGTGGAATATAATGACTTGTTTTCTTTTTTTGCCTTTGGAATAGGCGGCTATCTTTTTTAAGATCCGATCAAGCTCTTTAGGGCTAAGAGACCTCCCTCTTTGTTTTATGTTCTCCGGAATATAGCAGTATTTACAATTGGCGTTGCAGGCGTCCGTAGGGTCAATGTAAACTGCCGTTAACTCTTGCCCAAAGCGAAAGTCTTTGATCTCACTATCTAGGGTATCGCTGAATCTCTCGTATAGCCTCAGCGCTTTTTTGGGTATGAATATATCCTCTTTGCCTTTGTCAGGCAAAAGTGCCCAAAAAATATTATCGGCATCCAAAAGCACGAAAGAACCATTGTTTTTCCAAAGGTGTATGCCTTTTGTCATTTTATACGCCTAAAGAAGTGTTTTATCTTTTGACACGTCACCATACATGACAAAGTGAGATAGGCCGTTGGCTGTTTTAGCGCATTTAAGGCGATACGAAATACATCCGGGAGTTTCTTTTGAACTCTTGTTTTTCGCGCTCATTGGTCTTGCGTTCTTTCTTTGCACAGCTCCTCCTTGTGTAGTGACACATATAGTTATTTTATTTTTAATGGTATCCCTGATACCATTAAATACATCTCGTTTGCACGTTGCGCCACAAGTTGATTTATCCTTCCTGCTATATCCCTGAAACGCCTTGCAAGCCTATTGTCAGGGACTATGCCTGATCCTATTTCATTGGTGATGAAGATGCAGTTTATCTTGTTTTTATTTACAGCATCAAGCATTTTCAAAGCCTCTTTTTCAATACAGGCATCATCAGCCTTTTTCATTATCAGGTTAGTTACCCAGAGTGTCATGCAGTCAATGATCACGGTTTTAAAAGATGGCCCGATGTTCTTTATGCAGCCTTCCAGTTTGTATGGTTCTTCAAATGTAGCCCAATTTTTCGGCCGGCAGGCCTTGTGCAGGGCTATGCGTTCTTTCATTTCCGCATCTTTGGCCTGCGCAGTAGCGATAAAGGCGACTTTGCCTTTTTTCTTTTTGGCTATTGTCAAAGCAAAGTTACTTTTGCCGCTGCGCGCCCCTCCTGTAATAAATACGATATTTCCCATTGTCAGCCTTTCAAAAATGAAGTGTCGTTAATTGACGTTATACGCAGCTTGCCTTTTGCGCCCCTTAGGCATTTAATTTCTTCTATTGTGCTGATGGACGCGTTATCAACAGAGATGTCCCAAAAACCTTTTGTCTTCATAATGTCTCCTAGGACTATCTTCAGAGGGCCTGCGTGAGATACGATCGCGAAAGTCCTGTTCTTGTTATCGGAGATCAATTTTTTTAGAGATCGCCGCACACGTTTTGCAAGGCGCAAAAGGCTTTCTCCTTTTGGGATGACAGTCTTGCGAGGGTCGCAGAGCCATGTTCTGTAGAGCTTAGGATATTTTTTTAATATCTCTTCGTGCTTTAAGCCCTCAAACGCGCCGAAGTTGATCTCTCTTAGGCCCGGAACCTTATCAATAGCGGTATTTTTGAAAGCGAGTTTCGCGAATTCAACAGCGCGTTTAAGGTCGCTGGCATAAACTTTGCTGACAGGGTATTTAGAGAGATATTGCCTGACTTTTGCAGCCTGCAGCCTTCCTTTCCTGTTTAGAGAATGATCGGTCCAGCCTATATATCTTTTTTGGGCGTTTGACCGTGTTTCGCCGTGACGAATAAGTATGATCTTCATCGGTTTCTTTGGGGCCCTGAAACAAGCATGCAATATGGTTTTAAGGAGATCGGGTTTTTATTAACAATAACGAGTGTCTTATAGACAGTCTCTATATTCTGGTAGGTCAAGACCTCATCAGGCGTCCCTTCTTTGAAGATGCGGCCTTTTTCAAGCAGGAGTATCCTGTCGCAATATTCGCTTGCCAGGTTTAAGTCGTGCAAAACTATTAAGATCGTAAGCGCGTTGTCTTTATTTAATTTTTTTAAGAGGTCAAGCATCTGTATCTGGTGGCCAATGTCTAGATGAGATGTCGGTTCATCCAGGAATAAAATAATTGGTTCTTGCGCCAGGGCGCGGGCTATGATCACCCTTTGGCGTTCTCCCGCGCTTAGTTCGTCAATATTCTTATTTTTTAACGCGATCGTGTCCGTTACTTCCATGGACCTTTCTACTACAGCGTGATCTTTTTTTGTTTCATGCTGCATGCGCTTCAAATGCGGAATGCGGCCCATAAGGACTATTTCTTCAACTGTAAAAGAGAAATTTACCAGGGTATCTTGCGGGACAAAGGCAAGTTTCTGAGAAAGTCTTTTTAGGCCCATAAACCTTATATCCGCTCCATCTATAAGGGCACTGCCTTTTTGAGGTATTAAAACGCGGCTCATTAATTTTAAAAGGGTTGATTTGCCTGACCCGTTAGGCCCGATAATACCCAGAAAATCGCCTTTTCTTATCTGAAAGGAGATATCGTCTATTATGGTTTCTTTACCGTAGCCGCCTGTAAGGCCTTCTATTGATACAAGCATATTATCCGTCATCGTATTTTTTCTTTTGTTTTTAAAAGGGCAATGAACAAAGGCGCTCCTACGCAAGCTGTGATAACGCCTATGGGTATCTCAAAAGGCGGCGCGATAGTCCTTGAAAGCAGGTCGCAAAAGATCATAAAAGCTGCCGCGCCCAGGCATGATGCGGGTATCAGGGTTTTGTGATTTGGCCCTACAAAGAACCTCATTGCGTGAGGTATTATCAGCCCTACAAAGCCTATGATCCCGCAGATGCATACTATGCCTGCTGTTATCAGTGAAGTTATCAGAAATAAGTATTTTTTTATTGTTTCGGTGTTGACGCCCAGATGTATCGCTTCTTCTTCGCCTAAGCTTAAGGCATTAAGGTCCTGAGATAGCGCGTAGATACTTAAGATCCCAGGTATTACCAGAATGGACACCGCGGTCAGCAGTTTGAAGTCGTATATCTGCAGGCTTCCCCATAGCCACCAGAGGAGGTTATGCAAGGATCTGCTATCGTAAAAAGATACCAGAAAAACGATAATGCCTGAGAGGGCCACAGAAACAACGACCCCTGAAAGGATCAGCGATTGGATCTCTACCCTATTGTCCTGGCGCGCCAGGAAATATACCAAAATTATTGTAAGGCAAGCGCCTGCGAAAGCTGCAAGCGGAAGGTATATGTTGAAAGCGCCTAAGATCATGGCTATGACAGCCCCCAGGCCTGCGCCGCTGGATGTCCCAAGCAGATATGGTTCTGCAAGGGGGTTACGTAAAATAGCCTGGAGAGTTATGCCGCAGACCGCAAGCCCGCTGCCCGCTATGATAGCAAGAAAAACGCGCAGCAGGCGCAGAATAAGAATGTGGCTGTTCTCTGAAAGGAACAATTCCTGCAAGGGTATATTAACAGACCCTTTGGTTATTCCAAAAAATACGGCTATACAAAATAATATAAAAAGAATAAGTGTTTTGGTTTTTGTCTCAGGTTTCATGGCTGCGGATACATCCTTTTATAGAGCTCATTTAATCCCTCTACGATCCTTGGGCTGGGCCTTAATAGTATATCCGGATCTATATCATTGTAGACGCGCCGGTTTTTAACGGCGGCTAACTTATCCCAACCCAGGCGAGCTTCTAATAGAGACGTTGGGTTCTCAGGAGACATGTATAACAGGATGATGATCTCAGGGTCCTGTTTTAAAACCCTTTCAGGGCTAAAGAAACTATATGGCCGCGTGATGTCGTGCGCTATATTCGTTCCTCCGGCCAGTGTTATCAGTTCATCAAGAAAGGAGTTCTGTCCGGCTGTCATTAATGGGTCACCCCAGAGCTCAACAAAGACCTTTGGCCGGCGGCCCTGCGGCATGGCCCTTACTTTAGAAGTTATATCATTTAAGGAATTTTTCATGTTTTCAATAAGCGTACCGGCATTTATTTCTTTATGCGTAAGCTTTCCTATCTCAAGGATGGATCCAAATAGCTCTTCTATGTTGTTAGGGTCAGAGATGAATACTTTTAGTTTTAGTTGTTTGAGTTCTGTGACTATGGGCGCTTGTTCAAGCCCGGTGCAAAAGATGATGTCAGGTTTTAGCGAGAGTATCTTTTCAATATTTGCCTGGCTGAATGTCCCTACTTTTTCTTTTGTTTTAGCTTTAGCTGGATAATTGCAGAAAGAGCTCACCCCTACTATTTCCTTATCCAACCCCAGGGCGAAGAGTATCTCTGTTGTGGCAGGAGTCAATGATATGATGCGTTGCTGTTGTGATGCTGGCGCGTCGTCTCCTGCGGTAACCAGGGCAAAAATAAACAGCACCAGTATCAAATTTATGATCGTTTTTTTCATAGAATTATTATACCCGGCGCTGATCGGTATTGCGCCGGTGTGTCGCTTTCTGCGACAAAAAACCCCCGCTTTATTGTGAAACAAAAGCGGGGGTTGCACCCTAATTTTTACTTTGGCCCTTCCGCGAGGTAATACGTGCACACCTGGCCTGATCGGACTGGCCAGTGTGCGGCTTTCCGCCGCATAGGCAGGTCTTCTGACTCGGGCTTCATCCTACTCGCTTAACCTTCCCGTCTTTTATTTAGACAGTGGTTTATTTAAGCTTTCGTCTGCCCACACAGCAGCGGGACTGTGGTTGATTTTCACAACCTTCCCTTTTATCTCATTTAAGAGGCCTATACTTTGTCAATTATTAAACACTACCTAAGAGTTGTCAAGCTAAATCGTATCAACCGTTATTTCTTGTCTTCTTTTGCTTTTACCATAGGCACAAAACGCACAGGGATCATGTTCTTTTGTTCAAAAGCCCCGTCTTCTTTCTTTGTGATGCAATATAATTCCTGGAATATATCTCCCAAAGGTATGACCAAGCGGCCGCCCGTTTTTAATTGCTTTATCAATTCTTGTGGTATTTCAGGCGCGGCAGCAGTGACTATGATAGCATCAAATGGCGCTTCCTGGGGCCAACCTTTATAGCCGTCCCCTGTAAGTATTTCAATATTGGTGTATCCCAGTTTTTTGAGGCGTTCTCTGGCTTGTTGGGCCAGCTCAGGTATTATTTCTATTGAGCATACTTTTTTTACGAGTTCGGCCAGCACAGCAGCCTGATAACCTGAACCGGTGCCGATCTCTAATACCTTGTATTCGGGATCTAAGTCTGCCAGCTCCGTCATTAAGGCAACTATGTAAGGCTGAGAGATAGTCTGGTTTTTTTCAATAGGCAAAGCGTTGTCTTCATAGGCGTGGCGGCGCATATTCTCCGGAAGAAAAAGGTGCCTTTTGACCTTAAGCATTGCTGTCAAAACTTTTTCATCAGAGATACCGCGGCTGCGTATCTGGCTTGTGACCATATCGCGCCTTTCTTTTTCAAATTCGTCCTCTTTGTCTTGGGAAAAAGATAGGTTTGGATTAAGCAGTCCGCACATTAAGATCAGGCTTGTAGAGAACATTATGCGATAGGCCATTGTTTGCTGTTGTATTCATTAAAAGAAGCGATCTCTTCCTGTGGCTTTCTGTTTTTTTCCCTAAGCGGTTCCTCTGAATATCCCAATGGGAAGACGCAATCTATTTTTCTATTCCTTGGGACATTGAGTATTTTTTTGGCCTCTTTTTCGTTGAACCAGCCTATCCAGCAAGTGCCCAGGCCCAACTCTGCTGCTTGCAGGATAAAGTGCTCTACAGCTATGCCAACATCCATAAGATAGAAAGACGTGCCACGGAAATAACCGCCGATCTTTGTCATGAAGGATACTTTTTCGGATACCACGACCACAATGACAGGAGCTGCTTTTGCAAAGCTATTCATGCCATACGCGCCGCTAAAGATCTTTTCGCCTAATTCTTTTTTTAATCCGGGTTCGTCTACGATGATAAAGTGCCACGGCTGGGAATTGCAGGCTGAAGGAGCCAGCCTTGCCGCGTTAAGGCATTGCTCAATAGCCTGCCTTGGGACCGGCTTATCACAAAGATAGTGGCGGATGCTTTGTCTTTTTTTGACAATGTCTAAAAAATTCATAATATCTGCAAGAGTAAAAAAGCGATGATGATAAGTGCTATGATAATGATCATGATGGAACGCCGGCTTGCGGAAGGGCTTGATATAGACTCTCCGCAGAACAGGCACAGGAGCGCGTCGTCATCATTGATAGGCTTATGGCAGTGCGGGCAAAGGCGCTCCATGAGGACATTTTAGCACTATAAATAAAAAAGCAACCATTTTTTAATGGTTGCTCCCTTACGTTACCGCGCCTCGTAAAACAGTTTAGCTATATACTTACGAGTGCGCTCCTTCCGGCGCTTTGCAAAGGTCTATCTTTAAAGTATGGCAGAAAGCGACATAGAAGTATTTCTCTTTTGTGATGCAATATATGCCGCCCTTCATCTTGATATGGAATTTCTCGGTCTTTTCTCTTGTATCGCGGCATTTTGACACAAAGATCTCCGGCCTGTCGGTCTTGTGGATGTCTTCTTTTTTGACCTCCTTGACTATATATATAAGGTATTTATGGATCTTAGTCAGGATCCCGTCTTCATTGATAGTCTCGGAAGCCCACAATACCCTTTTTTTTCTGTCGTCCGACGTTAGATTTTTAAATACCATATCTCTCATAGTAATACAAATATAGCATAGTAAATTCATTGAATTCAATGGGTTAGGAGATTATTGGGAAAGCGTTTCCTTGAAGTTACTTGAACAGCTTAGAAAATAAAGCGCGGGTGTTAAAGCGGGATTCTTTTTTCTGTAATAGCCTGTAAATATTAGACTTATGCCTGATTACAGAGAAAGCTCCTAGTATGGCTAGAAAGATGGTTATCTCTAGCGGCAGGTGGAAACCTATTGAAAAAACCGGCAGAAATAATGAACAGATGACAGAGGCAAGTGATACAAAGCCCGATGGGATAAATATCGTAAGCCATAATAATACGACACAAATAACGACCCATACGAATCGTTCTATAAGTATGGAAAAGGCTATAAGCGCGCCTAAGCTTGTTGCTATGCCCTTGCCTCCCTTAAATCCCAGGAATATGGTCCAATTATGGCCGCAGACAACTGCTATGGCAGAAAGGCATAATACTAAATTCGCGGATAGCCCAAGTTCATCCGAATAAAAAAAATACTTTACGCAAATTACAGCTAAAGTGCCTTTTAGGATGTCTAGGACAAGGACGATCGTGCCTGTGCCGCGTCCAAGTACCCTGAAGGCATTGGTAGCTCCTAAATTACCTGAGCCATGTTGGCGAATGTCTATGCCTTTGGTTATCCTTCCGAAGATATAAGCCGAAGGTATCGCGCCCAAAAGATAGCTAAATATTATTCCCAGTAAGAGTTTTATTATTTTTATGTCCATGGTCGGAGTTGATGGTGTTTATGCCCTTTCGCGCGTAGTCAATGCCTGAAATGATCGTAAACACAGATGCTATCCACCAGACGTAAGGCGAAAATCTTAATTCAAGTATAATGCTTACTATGGTCATCATCTGGAAAAATGTCGTGAGTTTGCCCCACCATGTGGGTTTGATCTGCGCGTCTTCGTTGGTCATCATTATGATGCCGCTGCCTATTAAAATGATCGCATCGCGGCTTATGACGATCAAAAGGACCCATAGCGGCAGTGATACTGAAAAGTATACGTTACTTATCTTGTATATGAATATAAAAGCGGTCAAAAGAAGCGCTTTGTCAGCCAAAGGGTCTAATATGGCGCCTGCTTTTGTTTTCTGACGCTGAGTGCGGGCGATATAGCCGTCAATTATGTCTGAGACGATAGCTAAAAGAAAGATGCCGAGAGCGACGAATTTCAGGTATTCTTTTTCAGGGGAATAGAATATCAGGGCAGCCACAAAAAATGGGATGCTTAATATCCGAAAAAGCGTGATCTTATTGGCAAACGTCATTTTAAGATCCTGATCCTGTTAAGAGGCCAATATATCACAACGGCTTTTCCCATGAGGTATTTTTCATCCAGGAAACCCCAATACCTGGAGTCTTTTGAAGAGGCGCTGTTATCGCCTAAGGCAAAGTAGAAATCCTTCGGGATAGTCAAGGCCTGACCCTCTTTTCCAAAGTCGCCGCGGTTATAATAATATACTTTATTGATGGGATATTTCTTTTCAGGGATGTTATTGCGTAAGATATCGCCATTTTTTATTTCTAGGGTATCTCCCGGCAATCCAAGGCAGCGTTTGATAAAGGCGCGTTTTATTTCTTCAGGATAATTAAAGACGATTATGTCGCCTATTTGGGGCGATTTGAATTTCGCTATTTTCTTAAATGTAAAGGGGATCCTTAACCCATAACTATAGCGTAATACCAGTATTCTGTCTCCTGGCATTAGCGTAGGCTCCATGGACCCTGTCGGTATTTTAAAGGGTTGGATGACAAACGAGCGAATTATGAGCGCAAGGACAACGGCTGTGATTATTGTCTCAAATGTCTCTCTGACAAATGCCTTCTTCTTTTCGTCTAATTTTAAGAACATTTTCTTCTCCGTTATATTTTCAGCGCTGCTAAAAAGGCTTCTTGCGGGATCTCAACGTTACCCACTTGTTTTAGCCTCTTTTTGCCTTCTTTTTGTTTTTCCCATAATTTTCTTTTTCGTGTAATGTCGCCTCCGTAGCACTTTGCCGTGACATTTTTGCCTACCGGCCTGACTTTTTCAGATGCCAGGATAGTGCCGCCTATTGCGGCCTGCAGGTTGATCATGAACAATTGCCTTGGTATCAATTCTTTGAGTTTTTCAACGAGCATGCGGCCTTTGGCCTGCGCTTTGTCTTTGTAGATAAGGCATGAAAATGCGTCGCATACCTTGCTATTTATAAGGATGTCTAATTTGACGAGCTTAGTAGGTTTGTAGCCTTCATACTCGTAATCAAGAGAGCCGTAGCCGCGCGTAACTGATTTGATCTTGTCATAAAAATCGACGATGATCTCAGCTAAGGGCATTTCGTATATGACCTTAACCCTGTCTTCGCCTAAGTAATCATTGGCCCTGAATTCGCCTCTTCTCTGCTTGGCCATTTCGCAGACTTCTTCAATGGAATTTGTAGGGACTATCATAAATACCCGCACATACGGCTCTTCGGCTAATTCTATCTGTGTTGGGTCTGGTAATTTAGCCGGGTTGTCTATTTCTATTACATTTTTGTCTCGCGTTGTTATCCGATAGACTACGTTGGGTGTAGTCAAAACAAGGTTTAGATTGTATTCCCTTTCAAGCCTCTCCTGAATTATTTCCATATGAAGAAGGCCTAAAAAACCGCATCTGAAACCGTAGCCAAAAGATTGTGACGTCTCAGTCTCAAAGACGAAAGATGAATCGTTGAGGCTCAATTTGCCTATGGCTATTTTAAGGTCAGGGAAATCTTTGGAGTTCACAGGGTAGATGCCGCAAAAAACAAGAGGTTTGACCTTTTTATATCCAGGCAGTGGTTCTTTGGTTGGGTTGGCGATATGTGTCACAGTGTCGCCTATAAGGATCTCTTTAGGGTCTCTTATGTTGCATGTTATGTAGCCTACTTCGCCGCAGGATATCTTATCGGTTTCTATCATCTGAGGCTTGAATATGCCTACTTCTTCAACTGTATAAGTTTTCTCAATATGCATCATTTTTATGGAGTCGCCTACTGCCACAGAGCCGTTAAATAGCCTGCAATAGAGTATGACGCCTTTGTAGATGTCAAACTGCGAGTCAAAGATAAGCGCCTCTAATGGGTTATCGCTGTTGCCGCTTGGCGCAGGCAGGACTTTTACGATACGCTCCAGTATTTCCTTGATGCCAATGCCTTCCTTGGCTGAAGCGAGCAGAATGTCTTCCTCGTCTAACCTTAATACCTCTCGTATCTGGTCTTTGACCCTTTGAATGTCTATGCCTATGATATCTATCTTGTTTATTACCGGTATTATCTTTAAGTTATGCTCCCGCGCTAAGAAAAAATTGGCAACGGTCTGAGCTTCTATGCCTTGCGTAGCATCTACGATAAGAAGCGCTCCTTCGCAGGCTGCCAGGGATTTTGATACTTCATAAGTAAAGTCAACGTGGCCAGGAGTATCAATAAGGTTTAAGGTGTATGTATTTTTGTCGTTGGCTAGATAGTTCAATGCCACAGACGATGCTTTTATGGTGATGCCCCTTTCCTGCTCTATCTCCATATCGTCAAGGAGTTGATTATGGAAGCGCCTCTTGTCAACGCCGCCCGTGAATTCAATTATCCTATCTGCCAGGGTTGATTTTCCGTGGTCTATATGGGCGATAATAGAAAAATTTCTTATGAGTTGCTGGTTCATGGCTGTTTATTTATTTCGGCTATTACACAGTCTACGACTTCGTCTATGGAGAGGTTTGTAGTATCTATATATACGGCATCATGCGCGCGCCTTAAAGGCGAATGCTCGCGCGTTGTATCTATCCTGTCTCTTTGCGTGATATCTTTTACCACATCTGGTTCATTTATTGAAATATGTTTTTCTTTCATTTCAAGAAAGCGCCTCTTGGCCCTTTCCTGCGGGTCCGCGTCAAGATAGAATTTTTTGTAAGCATCTGGGAACACGACAGTCGTTGTGTCGCGTCCTTCAAGTATGGCTTTTTTACCTTCAGCCATACGTCTCTGTAATATGACCATGTGTTCCCGGACTTCTTTTATTTTAGCTATAAATGATACTGTCTGGGCTATTGAAGGCTTTCTGATATCATCGGTCACGTCTTTGCCGTCGCAAGAGACTTTGAGTTGTCCTGATGATTGGTCATAATCAAGTTGTATATCGCAATTAAGCGCAAGTTCTATCAATCTTTTTTCATCACCTGGGTCAATGCCTAACATCTTGGCCTTGAGCGCCAGGACGCGATACATAGCGCCTGTATCAATGTAGAATAACTTCAATTTTTTTGCGACTAGCTTAGCGATCGTGCTTTTTCCTGAGCCTGCGGGGCCGTCAATAGCGATGATGGGTTTGCGAGGCGTCATGATCTTGAAGGGATAAGTTTTCTTTTGTCTTTAGATCTTTTCAGGAAGGAAAGTAATTCTTTTTTATTTTGCCCGGCTATCGCTTTTTTAATTGTTTTAAGCGATGCCTCAAAAGCGTTTATAGACTTGAGTATCTCGCTTTTGTTGGATATGAATATGTCGGCCCAGATATCAGGGCTTGAAAGCGCTATGCGTGTCGTATCTTTAAGTCCGCCTGCGCCAAAAGAAAGGATCTCTTTAGGTAAAGCCTGCATCAAAGAAAAAGCGGCCGCGTGCGGAAGATGGCTTGAAAAAGCAAGGATATGGTCATGTTTTTCAGGGGTCATGACGATAGTTTTTGCCCCGAGTTTTTCCCAGAATTCAGCTAATCGCGTAAGCGAATCTGACTGTTTGCAGTGTTCCGGAGTAAGGATTAGTATGGAATTCTTAAACAGATCGGCTCTGGCGCCTGATATGCCGCTTTGTTCTGACCCTGCCAAGGGGTGAGAACCTATAAAGTTGAGCTGGCGCGCCGCTTTTACAATTTCTAATTTTGTGCTTCCCGTGTCTGTTATTAGCGTTGTTTTGCCCGCCATCTTTTTAATGGCCCTTAATTTATTTATGATATCGTTGACAGGCGAGCAAAGGATGATCAGGTCGCTATGAGTTATGGCTTTTTTGAGATCGTTGGTACCTACGTCTATCGCTTTTATCTTTACGGCAGCTGCTATTTTGTCTTTGTTCCGGAAAAAGCCGCACACTTTATCCGCAAGGCCGTGTTTTTTGACGGCCAGGCCTATTGACCCGCCTATTAATCCGACGCCTATAATGGTTATTTTTTTAAAAGGTTTCATATTTCCCTGTGAATAGCTATCGCTATTCTCTCTAATTCCTGCATAAGGTCTGTAAGTTTCTCAGGAAGCAATGATTGCGCGCCGTCTGAGGTGGCTTCTTCGGGTTTTGTGTGCACTTCCATCATAAGCCCGTCAGCTCCCGCGGCTAAGGCTGCTTTTGCCAAAGGCCCAACAAGGCTCCACTTTCCCGCGGCATGGCTGGGGTCAACTATAATAGGTAAGTGTGACAGTTGTTTTACGACAGGTACCGCGCTTACATCAAGCGTGTTACGCGTGTAATCTTCAAATGTCCGTATGCCGCGTTCGCAAAGTATGACGCTGTGATTGCCTTCAGCTAAGATGTATTCCGCTGACATCAATAATTCTTTTACCGTTGAAGAAAGCCCGCGTTTTAAGAGCACTGGTTTTTTTGTCAATCCGACCTCTTTTAATAGATTAAAATTCTGCATGTTCCTTGCGCCTATCTGTAGGATATCCGCGTGCCGGGCGACTAATTCCACGTCGCGCGTGTCCATGACCTCGGTGATGGTGGGCATGCCAAGTTTTTTACTGACGCGCGATAACATTTTTAATCCTTCTTCTCCTAAGCCCTGGAAGGCGTATGGGGAAGTCCTTGGTTTAAAGGCTCCGCCGCGCAGCACTGACGCGCCCGCGAATTTTACTTTTTCGGCTATTTCAAGCAAGAGCGCTTCATTTTCTATGGCGCAGGGCCCGGCGAATATTATTACGCGTTTCCCGCCTATTTTTAAATGTTCTGTGATGCTGACAACTGAATTCTCTTTTTTAAATTCCCGGGACACTAACCTATAGGGCGCAAGCACCGGGATGACATTTTCAACACCCGGGAATACCTCGAGAGGAATGGCGCGCAGCGCGTCCTCAGGCCCTATAAGGCCTATGATGGTCCTCTCTGTGCCTTTTGAGATGTGGGGTTTTAAGCCCAGCTTCTCAGCTCTTTCTATAATATGGTCAACATTTTCCTGCGTCGCGTCACGCCTTAAGACAATTATCATTTGAGTATCTCCTTAAGCCCGCCTTTGGCGGGCTTAACTCCGAGCTTTGAGCCAAAATTGTCATTGTTTGGAATGTCTTCATTCCTATGAGAATTTTGACTCATGTTTAAGCGAGGAGCTAGGTTAATATTGCCTTTAATTCTTTTATCAGCTTTTGGTTTTCTTTTCTCGTCCCTATTGTGACCCTGGCGTAATTGGGCAGGTCATAGCCGCTCATTTCACGGATGATAACACCTTTTCTGAGCAGTTCCTGGAACACCTTTTGAATGTCCGCGTTCATCCTTATAAAAATAAAGTTTGTAGCGCTCTCTTTGAACCATATTCCCAGTTTAGAGAAGGCCTCATACAGCGATCCTTTCTCTTCTTTTATAAGCTTGATGGTCTTTTTTACAAAAACTTTATCGTCAAGCGCGGCAAACGCTGCTACCTGAGCAAGCGAGTTGACATTAAAAGGCTGCCTTACGCGCTGGGCGTTAGTTACAAAGCCGCTGTTAGCTATCATGTATCCTACACGCAATCCAGCTAGCCCGTAGATCTTTGAAAAAGTGCGCAAGATGGCCACATTGCTTTTATTTATCAGGCTGATAAGTTTCGGAAAATCTTTGTTTGTGACAAATTCCACATAGGCTTCATCAAATACCACGAGGATATCTTTAGGCATGCCTTCCAAGAATAAAGCGACATCTTTGGAGTTTACGTAAGTCCCTGTCGGGTTGTTAGGATTGGCTATAAAAATAGCTTTTGTCCTTGGGGTAATAGCTTTTTTTATTGCCGCAAGGTCATAAGTAAAGTCGCGCATTGGGACTGCTTTGACAGTAAATCCATTGATAGCGCCGCAGATCTTGTATTCAACGAAAGTCACCTCGCTTGTTATGATCTCAGCTTTGGCTTCGCCAGGCTCTTTGATGGTTTTTAAAATAATATCAATGAGCTCGTCAGACCCGTTGCCAAAGATCAGGTTAGACTCATAGACGCCAAGGAACTGCGCTAGTTTCTTTTTCAAATAGAAACACGTCCCTTCCGGATAGCGGTTTAGGTTCTTGAGCGCCTTTGAGATGGCTTTCAAGGCTTTAGGCGACGGCCCCAGGGCGTTTTCATTGGACGCAAGCTTGATAACACCCTTGATCCCCAGCTCTCTTTCCACTTCTTCAATGGGTTTGCCGGGCTTGTATGCCTCAATATTTTGTATATCTCTGCGTATCAGGCTCATAGTTTTTTTATTCAATCTGTTAGAGGGTACGATCCCAGTATTTTCAGGAATTTGCATTTTTCTTCCAGTTCTTCCAAAGCAGATCTTATCTTTTTGTCCCTGGAGTGTCCGATAAGGTCAATAAAGAAGAAGTAATCCCACGCCTTTTTCTTAGAGGGCCTGGATTCTATTTTTGTCATGTTTATTTTATATTTCTTGAAAGGCAAAAGCATCTCATGAAGCGCTCCCACCTTGTCTTTTATAGAGAACATAATGGAAGTCTTATCATGGCCTGTAGGCTCTGCCTCAAATTTTCCTATTACAAGGAACTTTGTGATGTTATGCGGGCTGTCCTCAATGTCTTTTGCTACGATGTTAAGTTTGTATTCTTTTGCCGCTAAAAGTGATGCTATGCAAGCCGCGTTCTTTTCGCGGGCGGCTATCTGAGCTGCTCGCGTCGTGCTTGAGACCTCAACGAGGTCTGCTTTAGGTAGATTTGTTTCAAGCCAAAGGCGGCATTGGCCGAATACCTGAGGATTAGAATATATCTTTTTGATATTTGCCTTGCTACAGTTTGCCAGTAGATTGTGTGAAATATCCAGCATTAACTGGGAACATATTTTCAAATCCGAGTCTACTAGCATATCAAGCGTATGAGAAATGGCACCCTCTATTGAATTCTCAATTGGTATGACACCATAGTCGGCATTATCTTTTTCTACCTCGGTGAATACGTCACCTATTGTGTTGCAAGGCAGATATCCTACGGATGAGCCGAATTTTTTTAAAGCCGCTAAATGCGAGAACGTAGCCTCAGGCCCCATGTACGCTATGACAATGGGTTTTTCCAGCGAAAGAGACGCCGACATGACTTCCCTGTAAATGGCTTCAAGTGCTTCATTTGCCAGCGGGCCTTTGTTCTGCCTGCTTATTTTCGTTAAGATGTCTTTTTCCCGGGCCGGCGCGTAAATTGAGCTCTTGGATCTTTTTTTGAGTCTTCCGATCTCAAGGATCTGCTGCGCCCGTTTGTTTAAGAGCCTTACGATCTCTTTGTCTACGGCATCAATATTTTTACGGATTTTGTTTATTGGCATCTTGTTCTCCGATCTGTAATTGTTCTTCCTCTTCTTTTGAGAGAGGTGTTATCTCGCCTTCGCCGCTTGCCAGTTTCACGTCTAAAAGCATGTCTTGCTGCGCGAATTCTTCTATCTTGGGCAGTTCAGCCAGCGATTTTAAACCAAAATAATCCAAAAAGAGGCGTGTCGAGCCATATACGAAAGGACGGCCGATGACCTCTTTGCGGCCAACTATGCGTATAAGGTTTTTTTCAAGCAGGCTCCTTACGACACCGTCTACGTTGACGCCGCGTATCGCTTCTATGTCTATGCGCGTGACCGGCTGCTTGTAGGCTATTATGGAAAGCGTCTCAAGCGAAGGGCCGCTTAGTTTTTCCGTATGTTTTATTTTGTAAAAACTCTTTATGACCTCGGCATTTTCGGAAGCTGTCACCATTTGGAAGCCTCCGGCGATCTCAACGATACGCAGGCCGCTGGAGCGGTCTATCAGTTCTTTTTGAAGCGATTCTATGAGCTCTCTTATTTTTGAAGCCTCTAAGGAATCAAATATCTTTTTGATATCATCAATAAAAAGCGGTTTGTCGCTGGTGAATATCAGAGATTCTATGGCTGATCTTATTTTTTCAGGTTCCAGTATGTCTTCCATTATTTCCCGATCCTTTGTTTATAGACTATGTTTAAGATCTCTTCTGCGTTCTTTAGGTGCGGCTGTTTCTTTAATGCCTCACTTACCATTTCTTTGGCTTCGTTCTTTTTATACTGTAACTGCACGAGCACTTCCACTGCCTCTTCAACCATGCCGCTTGAAGGCTGCGTTGGTGTTTTTACAGAGCCGTCCTGGATGAGCCCAAACCTGCCTACCTTGCCCTGGAGCTTGGCGATTATCTCTTTAGCCCTTTGGGGGCCGATACCTGGCAGCGAACGCAGTGAGTTCGTGTCAGACTCGTCAATTGCCTTGGCTATTGACGATATTGGAGTATTTATCGCCCGTAACGCGGCTTTAGGGCCTATGCCTGAAACGGTGATGAATATTTCAAAAAAATCTTTTTCTACTTCGTTTAGAAAACCTATTAAGACAGGCACGCCCCTCGAAGGCTCCATCTGGTGATAATGGTATGTGACTAGGTGCAGTATGCCTTCGCTAGATATATTTTCGTCTAAGCGCGAGAGTGTTATCAAAGGCAAAAAGACTTCGTAGCATATTCCATGGTTCTCAAGGATGATGGATTGCGTCTTTTTTTCTACCAATTTACCGCTGATGCGGGCTATCATATTTTACTCCGCGTTATATAAGCGTGCGCGAGAGCAAGCGATATCGCGTCCGTAGTATCCATTGGCCCCAGCGATTCTTTTCCGGCGTTTGCCATATGCTCTACCATTTTTTGTATCTGTAATTTTGAGGCATGGCCGCTGCCTGTAATGGTCTTTTTTACGCTGGTTGCGGCATACTCAAAGAACGGTATGTGTTTTTCTTCAGAGAGCATGCAGATAACGCCACGCGCGTGGCCCAACAAAGCAGCTGTAATAGGATGTTTGTAGTGGCTGTATATTTTTTCAAGCACAAGGCAGTCAGGCCTGTATTGGTCAATGAGCGAAGATAATGTCGCGTGTATCTTTGAAAGACGTTTAGGCATCCCTTCTTTGACACCGGTCTTGATAAAACCTGACTGCTTTATACAAAAACCGTTCTTATTTGTTTCTATAAAGCCGTATCCTGTGATATTTAACCCCGGGTCAATGCCAAGGATCAGCATCTTTTATTTACTCCTGTGGTAATTCATCCGGTATCAATTCATCTGGTATATCAAAGTTCGCGTAAACGTGCTGGACGTCTTCTTGTTCTTCAAGCGCGTCCATAAGCGCCAAAATTGATGCTGCCTGAGCTTTGTCCGATATCTTGATGGTCGTTGTAGGCAACATTGTTATTTCAGCTGATTGCATAGGTAACTTTTTAGCTTCTATGGCTGATTTTACAGCATCCATGTCCGTAGGCGAAGTTATGATCTCATATACCTTCGGGTCTTCTGTCTTAAGGTCTTCTGCCCCGGCGTCTAAGGCTATGGTCATGAGCTTATCTTCTTCTACAGCGTTTTTTTCAACTACGATATAGCCTTTTTTCTGGAATAAGAAACTGACTGCTCCTGCTGAGGCCATGTTAGCCCCTCTTTTTGACATAAGGTTGCGTAATTCAGCGGTCGTCCTGTTCTTATTGTCGGTTACGGTGTCTATCATGAGCGCTATGCCACTAGGGCCGTAGCCTTCATAAGTCATCTCTTCGTAGGTTATGCCTGGGAGTTCGCCTGTGCCTCTTTTTATAGCTTTGTCAATGTTATCCGAAGGCATATTGGATTCTTTAGCTTTGCCAATGGCGGTCCTAAGACGGATATTAGTCTCAGTGTTGCCGCCACCTGAGCGTGCCGCAGCAGTCAGCTCTTTTATTACTTTCGTAAAGAGCTGTCCGCGTTTGGCGTCGATCGCGGCTTTTTTGTGTTTAATACTTGCCCATTTAGAATGACCTGACATGTGAAGCCCCTTTCATTTTAATTAATATTTTCCAAAATAGACGTATAAGCCGAGTTCTGTCTCTCGTTAGAGATGATAGCTATTTGACTCGACCCGCGAATCGCTTCGCGGGCTCTAGCAGCCAACCCTTCCTGACTCTGTTTTTCAGACGGACAGTCCTATTCCCGTTAGACGGGATGTCAGGAACTACTTAGCATTGCTCTACGCAGAGATTGCCGCGTTTCACCCGCCTCGCTTACGATTTGTTCTCGCATCGCATAGCGATACGAGAACTGTGAGGCGACTCGTCTCTGTGGCTCTAATCCTCCCTTGAAAAGGGGGCGGTTATTACCCGCTGCGCTGTCCTCTAGAGCTCGGACTTTCCTCCCGCGCGTAAACGCTACGGGCAGCTATCCCGCCTATTTTGGATTTTTCTTGATCGCCAGACGCGCCAATTTATCTGCGCCGCGGTTTTGTTCTCTGGGGATATGCGTTATATTATGATCTTTGAATCCTCTTAATAAGTTCTTGGCTTGTTGAAAGAGGTCCTTGATATTTTCGCTTTTGACCTTGTATTCGCCTTTTATCTGTTTGCAAAGAAGCTCACTGTCGGAAAATATCCTGATAGACTCAGCCTTCATGATAAGAGCTTCCTGGAGCGCTATGACAAGCGCCGTATATTCGGCAAAATTATTCGTCTGCCTGCCGATATATTTCGAAATATTTTTTATTGTAACGTCTTCACAAGAAAAGATAACGCCTATGCCTGAATCACCGGGGTTACCAATGGAAGAACCGTCTATATGGATATCCAATGCCTTATGATTCAACATCTTCTTGCAAATATAATATCCTGGCGCACGATTCGCAGGTGATAATGTTCTCGTGCATCCTTATCTCGTTCTCAACCTGTGGTGGAACGTGCATAAAACATCCGGCGCACGAGTTATTTTCAGCTTTTACGATCGCCAGGCCGTTTTTTCCGTGAAGAATATGTTCATAACGGGCCAGTATCTTTTTATCGATACCGCCTGCAAGGATATTTCTTTTGCCGTCAAATGTTGCGAGCTGTAGCTCTACTTCCTTGATCCTGTTTGCGGCAGCGCCTTTTTTTTCGTTGTAAGTTTTTTCATCCGCTTGAAGAGCTATTTTTTCTTTTTCAATATCGCTCTTCATGGCGTCCACATCATCCATGAGCTTTAATATTTCTTCCTCAATAAGCGACATGTCCGCTTTTAAGCTTTCTATTTCTGTCAGCTTCGCCTGGTATTCTTTGTTCGTTTTTAACTGGCCCAGCTGGCTTTGAGTTTTTTTGATGCCTTCTTCTTTGGAGGCCAGTTCGCCCTCTTTATCCTTCTGTTTTAAGTGGAGTTTCTGTTTGGCATCTTCAATGCTTTTCAGGTTAGCTTTTTTAGCGTCAAATTCACTTGCAAGTTCTTCAAGAAGCCTTGGATGGTCGGCTTTTTCTTTGGTCAAAGCAAAGATACCTTTGTCGATCTCCTGAAGCTCTACAAGCTTTTTAATCTCATCTTTTATGTTTAGCGTTGACAAATCGCTCTCCTTACTTTTGTCTATCGTAGGTATCTATTCCCTGCAAAAGTAACTCTGTAGCTTACGCAGTAGATTTAAGCGCAATAGCTTAAATCTACAAGTTCTTATGCAAAGAGTTGCTTTTACACATGTTTTAAATCATGGGCGCAGAAGGACTTGAACCTTCGACCTCTGCCATGTGAGGGCAGCACTCTAACCAGCTGAGCTATGCGCCCTGTGATATTATGGGCCCACAGGGATTCGAACCCCGGACCAAGTGATTATGAGTCACCTGCTCTGACCGACTGAGCTATGGGCCCTAAAATCATATCCCTATTGCCGACAAAGACTTATCAAGAGCCGACTCTTTTGACAACTCAACGCTTTTTTCACTTATCACCAAATTGTCACTATTTTTGGGAGTGTTTTGAGTCATTCTCTGGCCCAATATGTCCACCGCTCTACGCTTTGCATCCGGGGAAAGATGAGAATATCTAATAGTCATGGCAATAGATTTGTGACCTAACAATTCTCTGGTAGTATTTAAGTCAACTCCCGACATAACTAAATGGCTTGCAAATGTATGTCTTAAATCGTGAAATCTGAATTTCGTTCCTTTAGGCTCCAAGATAATTGTTTTTTTGCCCTGTTTAGAAATTTTTATTATACCTGCTCCTATACAGGCTGTAAAGAAGGATTTCTTAATATCCCCGTAAGGTTTACCATCTTTATGGCAGAAGATATAGGGGCTTTCTGAATGTTTCCTGACCTTAATCAAAACTTCCTTAACCCTATCATTCATCGGAACAGTTCTGCTCTCATTATTCTTGGTGTTGGTTAAGCGAATAAGCCCCCTATGGAAATCGCAGTCGCGCCACTTGAGACCGAGGATCTCACCTTTACGCATACCCGTGTTAAGAGCAACGATAATAATGCTGCGTAATGGCTCATTGGAATTTGCAAGCAAGGTATCTATCTCTTCCTTTTCTAAGAACCTTACTCTCTGATTGTTTTCTTTGAAACACTTAACCTTAGTCACCGGATTATCACCATTAAACTTGCCCCACTCTTTCGCTTTATTGAACATGCACTTTAAGCAAGCCAGTCCCCGGTTGGTGGTAGCCGGGCTTACTTCCTGACGCCTCTCTACTTTGAATTTATTTACTAATAACGGGGTAATCTCATGTAAGTGTTTTCCCTCAAACCATCTCTTTAAGACCTTGATCGTGTCAACATCGCTATGCCAACTCTTTTTGATCTGAGGAATGGCATGTTGTTTAAGATATATATCGCAGAGTTCCTCAAACCTGACTCTCTGCGTTTTTCTAATATCTAAATACTTGCCTTCACGAATCTCAAGTTTACGCTTCTGTAAAACAGCCTCGGCAAGTTTCTTATCAGGCCCAATAGCTTTTTGGATCCTTGCCCCTTGAAGATAGTAGTCTATATAGTAAGTATTCCCGCGTTTAAATACTCCCTTCATAGTTACCTCCTCTCAACTAAGACATAGATTAGTATATTCATTTTATCCTCAATGTCCTTACCGCCCAGATGATGAAGTTTGTTATTGTGTTTTAGTGGTTTCTACTTTGTCGGTAATTTCAAATACAATCGTTTCGCCATTCAAATCCAGGGAAAGACTGAGTGGGTATTTTTTATCATTATTATAAAAATATAGGTTTCCTACTTTGGCTGTATTTGGTTGTATATCTCCAAAATCGAACGCCTTGGCTTTCGCATCTACCTTTGCATTCTTAATTGCAAGTGCACGATAATATGGTGCCATAGCAGCACTTCTTGCATAAGACTGATTAAAGCTATTCGCAAATGAATTTCCCCAGTTTCCACCACCTCCACCATAGCTTGGCGTAAGAGTACCAGTGGTATAAGCTGTATTTCCATAAATTCTAGTATTACCAGCATAAGAGTAAGAGGTTGGGTTGCTAGCTATATAAGGTATATTTGTTGGATCAACATCTCCCATGCTGATTGCAACAGCATCATCAGGTGATACCATCGGCAAAACTACCTTTTCTTTATCGGTAAGAAGAAAATTTTCTGGTGAGATGTTGAGAATAAAATTTTTCTTATTAAAGAGCTTAACCTTTATAATTGTTATGTCATCTTTGAAATTATAAGAATTTAAACCTAAGCGTATATTGGCATTCTCTTTCTCTATAAAGTTCTCTTTCGTGGATTGATTATAGTTACCGAAAGAGTCTTTAATAAATAGATCTCTTATAGATGTTGAAGCACATCCACTCACCAACATTACCATAACGAATAGATAAATTACTTTTTTCATCTTCGTCTCCATTATTTAAAACTAAAATATGTAAGTAGTGCTAAAGGAATAAAAGCAGACAATACCATGTAAATGCGTGGAAAGTCATCCATTCCATACCAGTTATCTCCAAAAACAGTAATCAAAGCAATAACATAAAACACAAAGACAACCCATAGTCCTATTCTTTGTTTTTTATTCATCTTCGCCTCCGATCAGGGCAGATTTACTTACTCGTGTATTCATTAAGCAGTTTTTTCTTCTGCTCGCCAAACTCGGCTTTGGTAATAAGCCCGTCTGTTAATAATTTATTGAGGGTTTTAAGTTTTTGCTCTAATTCGCCGTTGCTTTCCATCTTAACATTTATTTTCTCATCCGATTTTATATCTCCCATTATCTTAATAATTTGAGTCGGGTCTTTAGTGCTGTCAAAGTCCCCCATCCGCCCATACGAAATAACCTTCCCTTCTTTAATACATACATAAAAGGGGGTGCTAACGCCATACCAATCATCGTTGTTTGTTTCGGCAAGTTTATAATTCAAGTATTCCGTCCCCTCTGTCGCAGAAGTGCTTGAGGGTTTCCCCATAACTCTTATAACTTCGTCTTTACTCATACCAAGACTAACGGCGTTAATCTTGTGAGCCGTAGCACAACCGCATAGACCTAAACATAACAGCAAAGCAAAAAGTTTTTTCATACTTGCCTCCCGGCTATTTTCCTTAGCCTCTCCAGCTCTGGCTTGCTCCACCACCTATAATTCCCCATCGAGGTGCGCCTTGCTTTAGGGATCTTTCCGGCAGCCTCCCAATAGAAAATAGTAGTCCTCCTCACTCCGAGGGCTTGTTCTAAGTCTTTTATGAAGTATTTCTTCTGCATGGTTTATTCTCTATTTGTATAACAATACAAACTATACAGAATACACTTACTCATGTCAACATAAATCTTTAATGCAAGGCACCATTCTATCCTTCAGCCATTTATCTATTCTTGTTAAGTCAAACCTGACTAACCGGCCAATCTTCAAGAAGGGAATCTTCCTGTCGCTTGTCCATCCATAGACAGTAGTAATATCCACCCTTAGCATATCAGCAAGCTCTTGGGGTGATAGATATTCCCGATGGTTAGTTTTTGGTTCTGCCATAACTTTATCCTATGCTTTGACTACTGAAGATTTCGTATATTTCTCCCAAGGTAACCCCTGCTCTGCGCAATACTCTGGCCCGCACTTAATCCTAAACTCACACCATGGACAAACCTCTGTATAAATTTTAAGTAATCTTAGCTGCTTTGCCGACATCATCCCTACAGGATGGTTTTTAATCTCAAATTCTGGATTTATTGGTCTTACTACTGGTGATTCCTTTTCCTTTTTCTTTCTGGCCATAGGCAATACTCCTGTTTTAAAAGAAAACCTCAGGGAGCCAGCGGTGAGAGCTGCTGGCCCCCTTAATCCCCAGCCTATTCTTCGTCCTCTTGATTAGGTTCTTTAAATGCGTCCTCTATCCTTCCACCTGACGCCCCGTGCAAATCTTTCTCTCCATAACCTATTGAATCCGGGTTTGTGTCAGGTTGTTCCCAACTCTGATTTGAGTTAATCTCGTTGCTTGAGTGCTTATCTTCAAAATATCCTGGTCCGCGTTCTGCCTTCACCAAATCCTCTTGTTCTTTGTAATATTTTGTAACATAGCCTTCGATGGAGGTCTCTGTGCCCGCCACAATCTCATACAAGCGCTCAACAAATTTAACAGCAAGGTTATGCGCGAGTATAGGAGCCTTATCATTAAAATAAGGGTGTTTCGGGTCGGTGATTATCTTATTTATCCAACTTTGGGCTTCCTCGGGTGTTAGATGATATACGTCACTTCTTGTCGATATTTCTTCTGTCTGCGAGGGTTCTTCACTTTCAACAAGCTTATCATCTTCACTTTCCAATTCTTCATCATATTCGTTATAAGCAGTAACCATTGTTCCTCCTGTTTGTGTTAGTTTATCCTCTTTTAAAACTCTCTGTGTCTGCCTTCACCTGTCCGAAATGTCTTTTAAGAAGTTCCCCCTTTCTCTTTATCAGCATTTACCTCTCCTTTTTAAAATAGCGGCTCTTCCTTGGAATACCTTGGTCTTGAAGAATGTGGTTGTTGTTCAATATTAAACAAGTTACATTCACGACTGTATCGTGGTTGATTGTGATATTGTTGTGTATTGATAGAATCTTGAATATATAAACTCATTGCAAGGGCATCAGCCCGGTCGGGAGAGTGCATACCAGTTTTGCGTATTTCATCTTTACTCAAAATTGCCTTTCTTCCGTCGGAGTTGTATTTAAATCTAATGCTCATTAATTGCGCCATAAGTGTAGGATCATCAGGGATCTTAAGCCACCCCTTACTAAACATCTCTTGAAGCTTGAAATAAGCCTCGCTGCGTTTGTTAGAGTATTTCTCGGAGTTGTGGGCTTTCTCTGAGCTGTTAAAGGGATAGACGTTTATCTTCATTTCTTGAAGCCTATCAGTTACACCACCCCCGACGCCAATATCATCAATGACGACGTGCTCTATGTTAAATTCTTTGACTAGGGACATGATTCGCCCAACGGTCTGCATTAAATCTTTATTCTTATAGGTGTCTTGATAAAAAAGCTCCCAATTAACAAAACTCTTGCTTTCTACTATTGAAAAGACTGTCTCATCTTCTCCAAACCTAGCAACATCCACCCCGAGAATACGTCCTTTTGGGCCTAGAGCGTTAAATTCAAGCTTAGGGGAGTTATAGACCATTTCACCAGTCAAAAGAAGATCATCTGCGTCAACATCCTCAAAGCTATTGAGCACATACCTTTTGAAGTGGTTAGGGCTTTCCTTCTCCATTTGTTTCAAGTCAGCTATAAAGTCAGCGGGTAGATTGTCCTCATTGTCAAAGGTTGTGGCTGTTATTAACTCGCTGCCTTCAATAGGTTGATAGATCCACTTTTGCCATATCCAATTATGGCCCTGAGCATTGGCAATAATACAACCTTGCCTATAAGGTGCATTCTCCCGGCGTAACCTATCGCGCAAGAAGGTAAACTGCTCTTCTGTATCAAACTCTTCAGCCTGCTCTATGCCAAAGATTGAAAGATTGACGTTCTTAATGACGTTTAGCTCTTCTCCATGCCTAAACATAAGAATAGATCCATTCGGGAAGTGATATTCTCTATTGGAATCTACCTCAACGCCAAAGTAACGATTGAAGTCTTTAAGGGTGCTGTCTCTCATGTTTGTGTATTCTTTTCTAACTATTAGGGCCAGGCTGTCCGGGTATTTCTCGCAGTAGCGCCAAAGCTTCAAGAGCAGCATATATGTCTTGCCTGTGGCTATTGCACTCACTAAGGCCGGATAGCGCTTCTCAGAGAAGAGATACTTATCTTGAAAAGGCTTAAGGACTATCTGTTTTTCCATATTCTTAAACTCCTCTCAGCAACGCTCTTTTGTTTTAGCATAAATCCCACTTATGTGTTAAAATGTCACCATGAAAAACTTGAAGTTTGTCGTATATATAGCCGTGGGTGTATGTGCCTATTTTTTCTCAAAAAAACTAAACCTACCAACTGACACCCTAAATATTTTAATTGCTTCGCTTGTTGCTTCCGTAATATGGTTATCACAGCAATACTTGACCTCTGGCAGAAGTGAGGGCACGTCTAAGGCTCAAATTACGTCTCTTGAGAAAGAAAAGGACAAGATTATATTTGATTCTAATAAGCAGATTTCTGATCTTGAGGCAAACAATAATGCTTTGGAAAAAGAATTGTTGAAATATACTCATAAAGAAAAGATCCTTTCTGATCATCAGTGGAATGAAAATATGGGAATTTATTTTCATAAAACAACGGGTGTTGCAACATGTCCAAACTGCCTAAATAGTTTTAGCAACCCATCCCCACTTCATAATCAAGCTCATGGCTGGCAGTGTTACGTCTGTGATAAATATATTCCCCGCGGTTAACACCTCTTAAATTTGAACGTAGTTAAACGATTCCCCTAAAAAAGCCCTCAACAATCGGTCGTTTATTTGTTTACCTTTTTCCCTTCACAAAACCACTTAAAATATAGGGGGAGTATTGTTTACTCATGATTGCTTATGATCGCAATAGCTTCTTTAGTAGTTCCCTCTATATTCTCAAAAGCTCTAACGATTATTAATTTGTCGCCTTCGTTGTTTCTGACTTCTAACTCTTTTGGCAATACCGTCAAAATCATACGGTAGAATTCGCGCTGGTTGGTCTTGCTTGCATTTACCCACTTCAACAAGGCATCGACGCCACCCATCTGCTCAAAGACCTCAAAGAAGGCTTGTTTTATAACAGTAGCCTTATGTCTAAGACCTTCTTTATGGCCCAAAGGATTGGGGGAAGGTGCCCCTTTAACAAAGCGCCCCTTTTCATCCCTCACAATCGTGTCTATCCCTGTATTAGCAGGAATTTCCCTATTTTCTTCCATTTTTAACCTTTCCCCTTATGCAACGTATGCGACATATATTCCTTATGTTTATCTATCTTTTTAAATGTGTAAACTAACATAGAGAGAAACGTGTCGCATGTGTCGCAAGGTTATGGTGTAAAGCTCTTAGTTATACTTGAATGCTCTATTGTGATACCTTCCCAAATACGCCCAACATGCGTGGCGAAATCCTTAACCTGTCTAAAACGCTTAATAAGTTCCATCCCAAAGCGCTTTTTGTTTAGTGGCTTATAGCCGTTGTCCTTACACCAAGAAGAATAGGCCAAATAAAGCGCGGCCTTTGAGACTGAAGCCATTAGATCTAACTTACAAATCTCTTCCACAAAACTAAACAAGCTATTATTCTCCTGGCGATATTCCTCTATAGCCTTACCCATCTCATCAGTTAAAATGAAATATCCCCTCTCTCTAAGCCTTTTAAGCCCTTCTAAGGCCCAAAGAAAGATACCATCCAACTCTTTTAATAGTTCAGTCTTTAGGGTCTTATTCTGCTCATTTTCAGCAAATTGGCGGTTAAATCTTAAAATTAAGAGTCTCCTAAAGAAGGCATCAGTCTTATCCTCAACTCTCGGCAATCCGTTCACCGCGAAGATCAGCTTGCAGAATGGCGAGAAGGTAAACGGGTTCCTATATTTCGGATCTACCGTAACCGGGTCACCTGATACAATGGCCTTAAACACAGAATCGTATACCTGGCTCTTCGCATTTGTCTCAATAGAGATATTAGCCAACTTACCAAAAAGACTTGATATATAATGAGGATCATCAAAACGCTCTAAAGGTATGGCCGTGTAGTTCTCCGGTCCTAAGAACGCTTGAAGGCCGCTTAAAATCGTGCTCTTGCCGTTAGCGCCCTCACCTACTAAAAGCAGCGCTTTCTCAAACTTTGTTTCCCTTGTTAAACATAGTCCAAAGAATTCCTGGAGTAAGTCAACCTTCTCGGTGTTTCCCTCAAAGATCTCTGTTATGGTCTTAACCCATAAATCACAACTGCAACCTGGTATATAATTAACATTCAGACGTATTGTTGAATATATCTCCGGCATGTGCGGCGATAAGGTTAAATTTGATATATCAAAAAAGCCGTTCTTAAGATTTAAAAGATGTGTTGAATTTAACTGAGTAACGGGAATAAATACATCCGTTGATAGACTAAGTAATACCTCAGTTTTAAACTTAGAGCTGAATTTGTCCCCAATCTTTGATTTTATCCCCTGAAGGATTAACTGATCCTCTAACCGCTTATAATATCCGTCGGAATACTCAAAGAAATCCCCTGCGGAATAAATAAGCTTATGTTCTTCCAGTATACTAGCGGCTATCTTGTTATGGTTCAGCTTGGGGTTTATAACTTCGTCTGAGATGCTTGAAATATAATCTGGGGTCTTCATGCGCACCCCGCAAGTTCATGCACCGCCTCTTTATAGTTACAACTCCTTAATTCCTTGATAAAATCAATACTATCCCCGCCTTTATTGCATCCGAAACAATGCCAATGGTTGTCAGGATAAATAATAAAGCTCGGCGTGTCATCCTGGTGAAAAGGGCAACAGGCCGAAAACCTCTGTCCTATGCGCCGTATCTTCCGGAAAGGATAGAGCTCAGAGATATTAACCTCTTTCGCTGCAGTCTTTTTCTGTTCAAAGTCTTCCCGGTTTGTCGGAATACCCGCTCTCTCCTTAGCTTTTGAGATCATTAAACGTTGTAAACGCTCAAGCCTGGAGATGTGTTTAAGCGATTCCTCAAGCTCAGGGACCATAACATCGCAAACGCCCTCAGCAAAGGATCTCTCAACCTCTGTTATGGCGTCATGCTCACCATAGTATTTTTTAAGAGCCTTCTTGATCCTGTTGGAAGCTTTATCTCTGCGTTTCTTCCATTCCTTAAGCTTTACCGGAATGATTAAAACGCTCTCAGGAAAGATTTCGAGCAGCTCCGACTCGGAGGGATATTCGTAGGAATAATTATCAGAAAACCCATTCTTTTCATCAAAATAACTAATTCTTTTTTCCATCTCATTCCTCCCCGTCATGTTCTTACTTTAGATGCCTCGGCCCATTCTCTTTTAGTGCGTCCCGCAAAGGATTCAATACCTTGTTAAAGCGATACAAATCGACCCGGGCCCTGCGTTCTATAAATTCGGAAATTAGCTCCTGGACTTTCTCCTTATGCTGTTCTGAAAAGGTAATATCTATAAGTTTTTTGCTGGAATTCGGCTGGGCATGGACCTCAAAGCTGGAATCTGGGATCTCAGCCAGTATAAACGCGGCCAACTTTAATTCGGTTGTCTCGTAAGTGCTTGTAGGATTTAAGGTTGTGGATAGGCGATCGTCCATTGTCATCTCCAATCGGATCTTTCGGTCTATTTCGGGTGTTTTATAGTCCTCTCACCCTTGTAAAAGTGAAAAAATGGGTATATTTGATATACCGACCCCTATAAAAACAAAAAGGGCGAGAGGTTTTTACTTCCTCTCACCCTTGTAAAAGTGAAAAAATGGGTATAGCCGATTTATAAAAGTTTAGTTATGGCGTCTCACCCCTCAACCACGCTAAAATGTCTCTGTCTACCTTCGTTTTATCGTTTTCATAGCTTTTTTCATCTGTTTCCGGGTTTTCTTCATCATCCGACCTTTTCGACTTCTTTCTCCCTTTAGGGAGATCCTTGGAATGAATAATATCTGTTACTCCCTTTTCAAACAATACCTCTTTCCTAGCTGTTTCGATATTTTGAGTTTTAAGGAAATAAGAAAGCTTTTCACAAGGTTTAGTATAAGGTTTTTTATTAAACTTACCATAACATGTTTTTTCCTTACAATTATTACAAGGAAAGCATTCTAAATTTTCTCTTCTAATTCTCTTACCCGCTTCTGGTTCATATGCTATGCCATGAATTTCCTCAAAGATAACCGCATAATCTTTCTTGCAATTATTAATTATAGAATCCAAACTCTCCACTTTACTTCGGGTTAAGGGGTAATAGTTGAATAATTTTAATGCTATTTTGCTATACATGACTGGTGGTTTTTGATTTCGTAAGTCATATACTTTGAAATATCTTTCAGAATTATCTAAATTTGGTCTTTGATCTACGCGCTTCAATAAGCCCCAGTTCTTTATACTTTCCTTCATCTCATTAATTAATTCTCTAACATAATTAATAATCACTTTCTTATCTCTATACATATCAACCTGTACTATTAAAAATCTATTATCTCTTAACGGGAATTTATCTAAAATCGGGCTTTCATCCAATAGTTTCAATAAACCATATTGCTTCATTTTTTTCTGAATATCTTTAATGATTTCTCCAACCTCATGTTTAATTACCGTTATATCTCTATGTAAATCAATATCAATCTTAAAGAATCTATTGTTTTTAAGTTTATATTTGAGAAATTCTTCTGGTCTATTCTTCATTACACCCAATAGCCCCCCCGGTTCTTTCTCGCATTTTTTAATAAAGTCAAAATAGCTAGGATCTGGGGAAGGAAATACTACGGTATAATAAACAAAGTCGCTAAAATGGGTGTCAGTAGGGTCCATAGGGGGATGGATATTATATTTTTCCCAAATAGCCCATTCTAACTTAAATCGTCTTTCTCTTAACTTCAGTTTCTCAATCTCTGTTAATGGCTCAAGCTTTAAGACTGGTCGCCTGTCCTTATGGATCCATTTCTCCACCTTTTCTACTGAACAGCTCTTGCCTGATTTTATAATATCACCTTTACTATCCTGAAATACCGCAAAGTAATTTAGGTCATCATCATTGCGTATGTTTTTTTCTAATGCTAACCATTCATTATAGGTCTTAATATAATCCGGCTTACGGCGCAAGACTTCAGCATGATATTTATAAAGTTGCTTTAAATCCTTCTTTATTTGCTTAGATGTTCTGAATGCCATTTTTTATCCTCTCTTCGCCAATCTTCTCCGTGTTCGTTATTATATCATTTTGTATCAAACAGGCATATTAATTATCCTTCTGATAGCGCAACATATACCCACCCCTCCTGCGTGGCTTGCTGTCCTTACTGCCTGAGGGTCGGCCTAATCTCACCCCATTTTTTACCGCCCTCTCTAATCCTGCTTTGGTGCGCTCTATGATCCTGAGGCGCTCTTGCTGGGCTACCCAAGAGAAAATAGCCAGGAGAAGCTGTCCTAACCCCTGATCTCTCGTATCAAGCCATGATTCTTGCAAGCTCTTTAAGGCTATGCCACCGCGCTTCAGCCTTTCAATATAGCCCAATGTGTTAGAAATACCTTCTCTGCTAAGCCGATCAAGCGACCACAAAAGCAATAGATCAAACTTGCGCCTGTCTGCATCTTCAAACATTCTCAAGAAGTGCTGCCTGTCTCCATTACTGCCTGAAGACATATCCACATACTCAGCTACAACCTCGCCATTAAGGGCCTTAGCGAAATCCCTCAAAGGGTTAAGTTGATTCTGCGGATCTTGGCTCTCATCGTTCTTTGAAACTCTGCAATAAATCGCTATCCTCATCTTTTATCTCCTTTCACTTGCGCCTTGTAAAGTATCAAGGCAAAAAAACTACTTAGTCCCTAAATATCTGTAAATCTCATCCTCTGAGAAGAAACTATACTTGCTTTCAATGTTCTCCTGCGGCCGGATCTCGCCCTTTTTGACAAGGTAGGCCAAACCCTGCCGGGTAATGCCGATTCTTTTAGCTGCTTCTTCTGAAGTAAACAATTTGATCTTCTTATCCATTAGATATAAGCTTACAATATTACTTGCTGGTTGTCAAGCTAATATTTTATCCTTGTCATTCGCCAGAGCTGGGAGCAACTCCTTTGCGAGTCGCCCTATCACCAAAATGTCACTACTTTTTGTCAGGTTTAACTAACTTCAACTAAATACAACTAAATCAATTTATTATCTAACCTATTGCTAAACAACATACTTGTAATGATTTCAACAGGTTAGGGCAAAAGACTAAATATAATTATGAGTCACCTGCTCTGACCGACTGAGCTATGGGCCCTAAATGAGACTTGTATTATATATAGAACCCATCGTAAAATCAATGATTTTATTAAAGGCAGGCGCAATAAAGAGGGCGATTTATGTGTCTAACCTTGACTTTAGGAATTCTGCCAGCGTGTCCTGGTTTTCTTCGGACATGAAGTTAAAAAATGTCCCGACTTCATAATAAACGTGGTCTTCGCTGTTGATCATGGAGTTGTCTATAATATATTTTGCTTCGCTGCGGCATACTTCAATCACCGTTGTGATGAACTTGGAATGGTCCATATGGATGTTCATGGCCATTTGGAACCCTTTGGGAATAGCTTTGTTTGATTCAAACAAAACGCCGTTCATACTGAGGTTAACGACCTTAGTTTTTATAATGTTCGGATAGAAATAATATTCTCCTACGAGTTCAAGGTATAACCGCCTGTACTTGCGGCGGTTTGGGCCTACGTAGAGGCCGTTGGATATGCGCCTGATGGTAAGGTTGTCTCTTAGGACAGGGTCATTTTGAAAACGGTCAAGTTGGAATGTTCTAAACGGTTTTCCATAATACTTTTCTATCATTTCCTGGATCTCAAGGCGGGTGCTGATGAAGACTACGATCTCACAGCGCGTGACCTGCCGTAAGATCTCAAGCACACCTTTGTTGAGCGGGTCAGCCATGACGACTGTCAAGAGTTTGTCGTTTTTTTCTATTGGTATGACGGTATAGTCGCAGGCTACATTGAAAGGTATGAGGCGCAGGGCATCATCGGTGATATTATAAGATTTCAGCGGTAAGTAACAGAAGCCGTACTGGCATGTGAGTGTGTTAGTGAGGTCAAAATCTTTTATAAGCTTTAGTTCTATAAGGTGCTGGCTTAGGTATCCACCCTTTATCTTCTGCTGTTCAAAGGCTTTTTCAAGCCCTTCCCGGGTAATGATCTTCTTTTCAACAAGAAGTGAGCCGAGGTCTATGTCCGCGTTTGCATCAATTGACATCTATGGTCTCCAAGTCCTTATTTTCTCCTTTTCCATCGTATAAATCAATTGTTATTTATAAAATTTTGTCAAAAAGCAGCGACACTATGAATAATAAGCCGAAAACAAAAGAAAATCCGGAAGTTTTTGCATCCGCGTCTTTTGGGATAGATATTCCAAAAGCTTTATTTAACCTGATCGCCATGGGCAGCGATAAAAAAACAATAAAAACGTGCCAGCTTAACATGCCCTTTAAATAATAGGCCGAGATGAAAAGGAAAGGCAGTAAAGACAGTATTTTATATAGCTGTAGTGAGCGCTTAGGGCCCAGGATAGTGCTAAGGGTCGTAATGGCGCTTCTTTCGTCAAAATTTGAATCACGCATATTGTTGGCCAAAAGGATAAGAGCTACAAGCACTCCCCAGAGTATGGAGATCAAAAAAACATTCAATGATAGCGACGATGTTTGAACCGTATATGCCCCCTCCATCATTATCGGCCCAAAAGCCAAGAATACGGCCGGTTCGCCAAGGGCAATATATTTAAATCCTTTTGGTATTGCTGTATAAAAAACTGCTAAGATCAGGCCTAATGGCATAAGCGCCCAGATCCATATGCTTTGCATGATCGCAAGGCCTACCCCTATGCTAATAGAACTAGCCAATAGGCCACAGGAAAATATCAAAAGCCCTTTTGATGACAGGATATTCGTGAATACCGGATGCGGCCTGTATAAGGCTGTGGGAGACGAGGGCGAGTCTACTTTGTGTTTTAGGTCAAAATAATCATTGAGGACATTAGCTCCAGCGTGGAATAGCATGGCCCCGCAAAGACATAGCAAATACATCTGTGGTGATATCTTGGTTTGTTGCCAGGCGAGCAAAGTGCCGATAGTTACGGATATGAAGGTGATATTAAAAGACCAGGCGCGCGTTACTATAAATATATCGCCGAACGTCATCAGGTTTTTTTAAACCTTGCTTTGGTTTAAGAGCTTTTCTTGGGTGATCTTTTCAAAGTCCTCTTCTCTATTAAAATCTTCGTTGAATTTCGTGATAAAAACCCATACAGAGATAATAATCAGGATCTCGCTGAAAAATATCCAGATAGGCGCGCTCATGCATGAACCTCCGCTGAGGCCATAGGATCAAATGGGTTCATCCTCAACGCCAGTGAAAAAAGATAAGGGTAATCGTTTTTTAAATGCTGCATATAATCCAGCCATAGAATGGTCAATTTGACATAAGAGCGTTTGAGGTCTAAAGAAAGATGCTCCATGTCAGGTTCGGTTAAATTGAGCAAACTGTTCCTCGCCATGAGCTCTTCGGCTAAATGAAATATGGACCATAGCATGTCTGTTATCTTGTCGTGTTCCAGTAGGTTTGGATTTTCAAGCAAGCCTAAAAGAAAGGGCCTTTTTTCAGCTAAAAACGCGCGCAAGCTGACAAGGTCTATTTTTTTAGCTTGGATATTATAGGAAAAGTGTGCCAGCGAGTTTTTTGTTTGGGCAAAATCACTTGGCCCCCAGCCTTGTTTTATCAGGAGTTTTTCGCTAATGCCCGGGTTGTCTTCTTGTAAGGCAGTAAGATGTTTTATGAGAGTATTGCCTACTTCGCTGAAAAAAGTGCCTAGCACCATGTTCAGCTTATGCATCAACGCATCTTTTTGTTTTATTTCAAGTATATGCTCTAAAACTAAGGTGACCATAAGTACGCTGATCGGGACGAATGCGATATCGCCAAGCAGATAGATAAAGATGTGGTGCGCATCTCTAAAAATAATGAAATGAAGCAGGTAAAATAGGCCTGAAAGCCCCAGTAGGACGCACGCGAAAAGTATTCTCCAGTATCGTTTCATGGAGTATTAATATTCCCGCTCGTGGGCCAGGGTCATGTCAAGGAAAGTCCTTAGCTTTCTTGAGCGCGTCGGGTGCCTTAGTTTGCGCAGGGCCTTAGCCTCTATTTGCCGGACACGTTCCCTTGTGACCTTAAAGACGTTGCCGACCTCTTCTAATGTCTTGGCAGCTCCGTCAGATATGCCGAACCGCAGCATGAGTATCTTTTTTTCTCTTTCTGTCAAAGTAGAGAGCGCTGAGTTCATCTCGTCTTTTAACATGACGTGGACCGTAGCGTTTGCAGGCGAGACCGCTTTTTTATCTTCAATAAAGTCTCCGAAATGCGTATCTCCCTCATCTCCTATGGGAGTTTGAAGGGATATGGGTTCCTGGGCTATTTTAAGGATGTTCTTTATTTTATCCTGCGGCAGGCGCATGGATTTGGCTATCTCTTCAGGAGACGGTTCCCTGCCGTATTCCTGGACGAATATCCTGGATATCCTGATTATTTTGTTTATGGTCTCAGTCATGTGTACTGGTATACGGATGGTTCTGGCCTGGTCTGCGATAGAGCGTGTGATGGCTTGTCTTATCCACCATGTGGCATAGGTGGAAAATTTGTATCCCCTCTGGTATTCAAACTTCTCAACTGCCCGCATCAGGCCTATATTTCCCTCCTGGATCAGGTCTAAGAAAGACAGCCCGCGGTTCGTATAGCGCTTGGCAATGCTTACCACAAGCCTTAAGTTAGCCTCAACGAGGGTCTTCTTTGCTCTTTGGAACCTGGTGTGGCGTATCTTTATAAGCTTGAGTTGTTCTTTGAATTTCAACAAAGGCATGCCTAGGCCTCGTAAGATCTTTTTCTTCTTTTTGTTCAAACCCTTGATATCACCTTTTGTTTTTCTTTCACGTATTCTTCTTGTCTCGCGTTCGCAGTGGTCAAATTGCCTGATCAGAGAGCTCATGTCACAGACGATATCTTCCAGGCATGGAGTGGCCAGGTTAAGCTCTGTCATACATGATGAAACAACGGAATCATTTTTTGTTGAAGTTAATTTCTTCAGCATCCTGCCGAATTTTTTAAGCGTCTTTTCGCGGCGGATAGCGATGTCCTCTTTTACGACGTTCTCTATGTGTATTTCGTTGGTAAGCACTTTCTTGATGAGCGCGCAGATCTCTTTTTTTACAAATCTTGACGATAAGACCAACTGACGGAAGTTATTTTCGGTCTCTTCTATCTTCTTTGCCAGTTTTAGTTCGTCCTCGCGCGAAAGAAGGGATATCCTGCCCATTTGTTTTAGATACATCTTGACCGGGTCATCCAAAGGCAACAGCCTGTCTTCAACCTCATCTAAGTCTTTAGGTTCTTCGGCCTTAGAGATGTCCTCTAGCTTATCCTCGGTCAATTCATTATCAACTATCTGGATATCTTCGGCATTCAGCATTTCAAAGATCTCGTCAATATCGTCGCTTGAGGTGATATCTTCCGGCAGGACGTCATTGACTTCGTCATACGTCAGGTAGCCCTTTTTCTTGCCGAGAGCAACGAGTTTATCCAGACTTTTTTTAATTACAGATTTTTCCATGGAACTGGCTCCTTTGTTTAATAAGGGTATTATATTCTAAGATAAGTTTAGTCAAGATCTCCCCATTGCCGTTTGACTGGGCAGTTTGTATCTCTTCATGCAGTTGTTTGCAGCGATAAGCGAGTTTGTCTCTTTTGAGCCTTTTTACGCAATCAGAAATAAGTTTTTCCTTATCGGGGCAGTCGTGGATCTCTAATGCCGCCAGCTCTGAGATGATGCTTATGGCTTCTTCATCGTCAAGATAGTTCATCAGGATATTAGGTTTGCAGTCGCGGCCTTGCGAAAAGAAGTCAAAGATGAACTGGACTATCTTGCGAAGCTTCTCTTCAACAAAGTCGGATGGTTCTACAAGCTTGCGTAATTTATCTACCAGATGTATCTCATCAAGCATAAGTTTGACGAGCATCCTTTCGGTTATAGGTATCTCGGTGAGTTTATAGTGTTCCATGGCAGAACTCTCAACTTTTTCATTTTCGTAATCATCTTCTTTGGTGTTCTTTAAGTCTTCCAGGAGGGCTCTTTCGTCTACTTTTAACTTATCGGCAGTGACCCTTATGTATTCAGTCTGCAAAGTGTGGTTCTGGAATTTTTTTATGGCAGGCAGTATCTCGCGCACTATCCTGTCTTTGCCTTGAGCTGTCTGCGGGTCGTATTTGGACAGTAGATATGCGAGCTTATAATCAAATATGGGCTTTGCCTGGTCTATCATCTCTAAAAATTTATCTTTCCCGAACTGGCGCGCGTAGGTATCCGGGTCATGGCCTTTTGGCAAGGACGCTATGCGCACGTCTATGTCTTCTTTAATAAGCAGCTCAAGGGCGCGCATGGTGGCCAGTTGTCCTGCCAGGTCCGCGTCATAAAGCATGACAACATGGTTTGTGTAGCGTTTGATCAGGTGTATCTGTTCTACGGTCAGGGCTGTGCCCAGCGAGGCTACGATATTTTTTATGCCTGTTTCAAAAGGCAATATCATGTCCAGATAACCCTCTACGACTATGACCTGGTCTTTCTTGCGTATTTCATCCTTAGCCAATATAAGGCCATAAAGGTTCTTGCTCTTGGAATATATGGGTGTTTCCGGGGAATTGATGTATTTTGGCAGCGAGTTATCTAATACCCGCGCTCCGAAAGCGACGGTCCTTTCTTTTATGTCTACAATAGGGAACATCAGCCTGTTCCTGAACCGGTCGTAGTAGCCAGAGCTTTCTTTGGCAGCTACAAGGCCTGATTTTTCTATCAGGGATAAAGAGTTGTTCTTTGATTTAAGGAATTTCATAAGCGTGTCCCAGCCCTGCATAGAGTATCCCAATCTGAAATTTTGAGCTGTTTCTTTAGATATTCCTCTTTTTTGCAAGTATGCCCTTGTTGACTGCGCTTCGGTTGAGTTCATAAGGTTGGCGTGAAAAAATCCAGAAGCTGCTTCGTAAAGAGCATATAAGTTTTTAGCGGTATCTTCCTTGGATCTCTGAAAGTCATTTTTCTCAGGTTCCGGTAGCGCAATTCCGCTTCTTTGGGCTAGTATTTCAAGGGCCTCTCTGAAATTTACCTTCTCATATTGCATGACAAATGAGAGAGCGTTACCGCCTACGCCGCAGCCAAAACAGTGGAATATCTGTTTATCAGCGCTTACTATAAAAGACGGTGTCTTTTCCGGATGGAACGGGCACGGGGCTTTATAATTCCTGCCAGTACGTTTAAGCGGGACGTATGAGGAGATCAACTCAACTATATTACTGCGGTCAAGGACCTCATTGATGACATTTTCCGAAAAGAGTTTAGGCATTATCTCTTGATTCTTCTGAAACCGGAACAGGAAAGGATCTTGATCTTTGCGGTTTTTTCTAGCTTGTCTAAAAGCAGGTTTAAGCCCAGGTTGTCCGAGGCGATGTGGCCTGCGATGACGACGTTTATGTTCTTACCCTGGAATTTTTTGTAGTGCTCTTCGCTAAGATGCATGCCGACAATGGTGCCTACGCCGGCGCAAAGAAGGCTATCTACTATGTCTTTGGGGCCTTCTGTTCCACCTGTCATATCTACAAATATCTTGCCTGTCCTAGACGCAGGTTTGCCGAACAAGATGTTTGGCGCCACATGCTCGCGTTTTGATATTTTATATTCCTCAATAGAGCTAAGGATCTTCATTATATCTTCCAGGCATTGAGGTTTTTTTGCCTCAAAAGTCTTATCCAGAAAAGCTACTGCATGATTGTCGGCAGGCGTATGCGCGCATAAAAAAGGTATATTTAAAAGCTTGGCCATGTCCGTGACCCGATGGTGGTTAGAGGCGTGTATCTTTCTCCCAACCTCTTTCTTTCGTTCATCAACAAGGCCTTCGGCAATATTAATAGGCACACCCATTATGTGAAAGATATCGGATTGCATGTCCATGACTTCATAAAATGAGGCATAGGCAACGCCTTGCGGGTGGTGAGATATGACGAGGTCTATTTTCTGTTTTTTATTTTCTTTGTTGTGCGTGTTGACAAAAAGCAGCTCAGAGGAGTCTATGTCGATGCCTACGATCGCCGTTTTGATATCCGTATCTGGGCTGCCGTTTAAAAGGCGTGTATCCGCGTAAGGATTGGTAAGTGTTTCTTTGTCAAAATATATTTTCTCGTCTGATGATAACGCCTGGTAGCATACCTTCTGTTTTTGCAGTTGTTCGTAGATAAGCTTTTTGTCGCGAGGGTCGTTCGCTATGCCTTCGTGAATGATCTCATCGTATATCTTTTTCAGGTTCATCGATCCACCGCCTTAAAGACTTCTTCATTCACTTTGGAGCTTGAAAGGAATTTAGATATAAGCCCTTCGTAACTTCCTCTATAGACTGCCGGCGCCATATTGATAAGCTTGCTGCCGAAAAGCGAAGACTTCGCGCTTGTTTCAAGGTATTGGACGGTTGATATCGTCATGATAAAAAGCGCGATACTTGAGATCCATAACCCTCGCAGCAACCCTATAATAAATCCACCCCACCTGTCTAGAGTACCGTGGGCTTCAATTTTTACAAGTAGGAAAAAAGACTCACGGATTATCCGGATGACCAGGGTTATAACGGCTAAAAGCGCGCAGAAAACAAAGACATCTCCTGCATCAAGAGGCAGCGCCGGAAGTTTTTCATTCAATATGTCCGAGAGCGGAGTTGTGTAGACGTGGAACGTTATTACGATGGCTAGCCAGAGGCTGAATAACTTAAAGAGCTCTATGGCCGCGCCCGTTTTTACGCCTATAAAGCACATGCGCACTATCAGGCCTATGGTCAGGAAGTCGACCCAGTTAATTCCGACTATATATTTTGATAGCATAGGTGCTCCTTAAGGTGCTCAAATTTTTGAAAGTATAACATATGCCTATGGTTATGTCAAGTTGAGTACCACAATGTGCTATTTCAGCGAAATCCCCGTGGGTTTTCGGGGGTCAACCCCTTGACTTTGATGTTAGTATATGTTAGATTGACCGATATGGAAACAGCCAGCAATCAGGAAAACATACTAGAACAGCTTCTAAAGGCAAGGCAGGAGTTATCTACGCTTTTTGAGATATCCAATGCCATGCATAAGACCCTTGAGCCTGAGGAGATACTTTTCATTATCATGACAGGGGCTACTTCTCATTCGGGCCTTGGTTTTAATAGGGCTATGCTTGTGCTTTTAGACCCCTCAGGCAAGATGCTTGAAGGAAAGATAGGTATTGGCCCTGACAATGGCGAAGAGGCTAAGCGTATCTGGGGACTGATAGACGAGAGTAAAATGGACTTAGATGACCTCGTAAACTCCTACGCGCATTCGCAGAACATCCTAAAGAACTCAAGGTTCTTTAATTTAGTGAAGAACCTGCGGGTTTCGGTGCTGGAAAATGAAGGTGGTATCCTTGCCAAGGCGTTCAACGACGGCATGCCTTTGCACATAAAGAAAGAAAATTTCAACCAGTTCCCGGGAGACCCTATCCTCTCAATTTTTTCTTCAGATGAGTTCGTGGTAGTGCCGCTTAAGGCAAGAGACAGGTCTATCGGCATGATAATTGCCGACAACATATTTACTAAGCGTTCAATAACAAAGGATGATATCCGCGTGCTTATGATGTTTGCTAACCAGGCCGGTATGGCCATTGAGAATTCTCAGCTTTATGAGCGCACCTTGGTCCGCGCGCATAAAGACGCTCTTACAGATCTATGGAACCATGGTTATTTTCAGATGTCTATTGACGATAAGCTAAAGCTTGCCAAAGAGCAGGGCTCTCATTTAAGCATCATCATGGTGGATATTGACCATTTTAAGGAGTACAACGATACGTGGGGCCATCAAAAAGGCGATCTTGTACTCTCAAAGATATCAAAGGTCATAGTGGAGTCTTCCAGGAAGATCGACTACGTATGCCGCTATGGCGGAGAAGAATTCGCTATCATCCTCCCAGAATCTTCTAAGAAAGACGCTACGGTTATTGCAGAACGGATACGTTCTAATGTGGCGAGCTATTCATCCCAAGAGATCACTGTCAGTTTAGGCGTGGCATCATTCCCGGATGACGGACACTCCAAGTCTGAATTGATACAAGCTGCTGACGAAGCTCTCTACGAAGCTAAGCGCGCAGGCAGGAACAAAGTCTGTATCGCCCTCCCTAAGGCTTAATCTTACGATTCTAAAGATGGTTCTTTTTGAGATGGTTCTTTTTGCGTGTTTTGTTGCGGAGAAGTAACGTGGTCGCTTTCATTGAGTTTCACGGAGACGATCTTAGACATACCCGAGCGTTCCATAGTTATACCGTACATGACATTGGCGCGTGACATGGTCTTTTTATTGTGAGTTATGGTAATGAACTGGGATGTCTTTGAAAAATCAGACAACACGCGGCTGAACCTGTCAATATTTGATTCATCCAGAGGAGCGTCTATTTCGTCAAGTACGCAGAACGGCGAAGGTTTTGTCTTGAATATCGCGAATATCAGGGCTATTGCCGAAAGGGCCTTTTCTCCTCCGGATAACAGCGTTATATTCTGCAGTTTCTTGCCCGGGGGCCTGCAAATGATCTCAATGCCTGACTCAAGCACGTCCTCTTCGTCTAATAAATAGAGCTTTGCTTCCCCGCCTCCGAAAAGAAGTTTAAAATAATTCTTGAACTCTTCCGCGACCAATTGAAATGTCTCTAAGAACATCTTGCGTGTTGTCCTATTGATCTTCAATATGGCGTTTCTAAGCGATTCTTTGGCTAAGAACAGGTCGTTTTGCTGTTGTGTCAAAAAGTCGTGCCTGTTCTTTAGCTCTTCCAATTCTTCAATGGCAACTAAGTTTACAGTGCCGAAAGACTCCACCTTTTCTTTAAGTGTTGTTATTTCCTGGGCAAGGGCATCAGTATTGATATCTATGAGTACTTCGTCTGCTATCGGTGATTCATCCAGGTCGATCGTGTAGGCCTGAAGTATCCGGTTTTTTATATTGGCGTGTTTGAAGTTTAACTCCTGTTCCTGCATCTGGAAATGATGGTTCTCTTCTTTGGCCTTATCTAATTTCTCTTCAAGGTCAATGATCTGTTTTTGGGTAAAATCAAGGGAATTGACTTCCTCTATCCTTATCTGGTTTAAGCGGCTGTGTTCTTTTGTCTTGGCGTCTATATCTTCTTCCTGCTTCTGTATCTGGGATTCAAGGTTTGATATTTCCAATGTAAGCTCTTGCGCTTTTTGCAGGGAAAAGGCGATCTCATTGTCGTTCGTATTGAGCGCTGAAGCATCCAAAGACAAGGCACTCTTAAAGAAATCCAGGTTAGCCTGGAGGTCTTCTTCTTTTAGTTTCTGATTGGCGAGTTCTGTTTGTAGCTGCGCTATTTCAACCAGTATCTTCTCGCGTAAAGAGCCGTTCTCATTTATTTTGGCAACGTTATGGTTTATCTGTTCTTCAATAGATGTGATCTCGGACTTTACGTTATTTAAGTCGGCCTTTAGTTTTTCATCTTTCTGCTTCGCGTGGCCTAAGTTGTCCGTTACTTCAGATAGCTCTAATTCCAGTAAGCTTAACTCATCGTGGATCTTTTTAGCGTTGTCAGAGAGGTTTGAAGCGACCGCTTCTTTATTAGTGAGATTGAATTTTTCTTGCTGGAGACCTTCCTCTATATTTCTTATTTGTTCAAGTATATTCATCAAATCTTTTTCTTTTTCAGACATTTGAACGACGAAACCCTCTATCTCTTGCGATATGGCGCCTATTCTGGCCTCTATGCTCTCAAGGTCAAAGTTGATGAATTTCAATTCGCAGGTGATGCGATAAGACTTAGTGTTTTCATTATAAGAGATATCGCGCGCGTGGGCTATGATACCGCTTACCTTTTCAGCTGGCATCTCGGCAATTTCTATTGTCCCGTTCTTGGCTTCTGCCATACCGTCGTATTTTACACGCAGTTCTTTCAAGAACTCGCACTGCGACTGAAGGCTTAATTTCTCGTTCTCAAGTTTCCTTAGTTGTTCCTCTTGCGTTTTTAAGCTGTTCTCAAGCTCTGCCTTGTTCGCGTTAAGGGAGTTCAATTCCGAAGTTATGGAAGCGATCTTGTCTTTTTCCTGAGATATATCGCAGGTTACTCCGTCAATGTTCTTTAAAAGCTCTGAATTTTCTTCGCCGGTCTTAAGTTTTTCAACTTCTATCCTTCTTTGGCGAGACACTAAAGTGTGCATGCTTGATGAGTTTTCGTTAAGTTCATTATTTATCTGGGCCTCTTTGATGTTTAGTTCAAAGTCGCGGGCTTTAAATGTCTTGTTCTGGTTTAAGGCCGCCTCTATCTCTTGCATAAGGGCTGAAAGCGAAGCTTCTCTTTCTTTTAAGTCGCTATCTTTTTTTGAATAAACGTCATGCAGCGAAAAGAGCTGTTCTGATATTTCAGCAATACTTTTTTCGTGCGCGGCTATCCTTACTTTCAGTTGTTCTTTGCCTGAGCTTAGTATTTCGGCGTGCTTATTCAAGTCCACTATCCTGTCTTGATCAAGGGATATGTGTTGGTTATCGCGGATATTGGCGTTTTCCAAAGCCAGGATCTCATCTTTTAGCTCAAGGATCTTTGAGTCTAATTCCTGGACCTCTTTCTGTTTATTTATGAGTTTGCGGTCAAGGTCTTGAAGCTGGTTGTTAAGAGTTAATTCATCTTCGTGAGATTTTTTACTTATCTCACCGAGAATGGCCAACTCAGCTTTCAAGGTCTTTAGTTCCAGCGTGCAATATTTAAGTTCTGATTCTTTGAGTTTATCAAATACTTCTTTATAGCGCCTGGCTTTACTTGCCTGGCGTTCAATAGAGCCTATCTGTCTTTTTACCTCGGTTATGATATCGTTGACCCGCAATAAGTTGGCATCGGTCTCTTCCAACTTTTTCATTGCCTCTCTTTTTTTGGCTTTGTATTTGCTGACACCCGTAGCCTCATCAAATACGAGGCGCCTGTCCTCGGGCTTGGAGCTTATGACAAGGTCTATCTTGCCTTGTTCTACCAGCGAATAAGATTCAGCCCCGATGCCTGTGCCCATAAGCAGTTCGTTTATATCCCTTAGGCGCACGGTATTATTGTTGATGAGATATTCGCTTTCGCCGGACCGAAAGAGCCTGCGGGTTATAGTGACCTCGTCATAGTCAATGGGTAGTATCTTGGCTTCATTGGAAATGCTTAAAGATACTTCGGCCATATTCTGCGCGGGTACTGTCTCTGTGCCGTTGAAGATGACATCTATTGATTGGGAACCGCGAAGGGATTTAATGGATTGTTCGCCTAAGCACCATCGTATGGAGTCAAATATATTGGATTTTCCGCAGCCATTAGGCCCGACTATGGCTGTTATGCCCGGCTCAAAATGGAGCGTTGTCTTTTCAGCGAAAGACTTAAACCCCGAAATTTCCAGCTTTTTAAAATACATTGAGCACCAGTTGCGCCATAGGCGCATTTAGCGAAATCCCGCTACGCGGGATAGCACCTATCTATTCAACACTTCCTTAAATTTTTTCGTCAGGAGCGGGACTATCTCAAAAATGTCTCCGACAATGCCGTAAGTCGCCACAGTAAAAATAGGCGCGTGCGGGTCGTTGTTTATGGCAATAATGGTATCAGATGACTGCATGCCTACTAAGTGCTGTATCTGGCCTGAAATGCCGCAGGCTATATAGATCTTAGGGCAGACGGTCTTTCCGGTCTGGCCGACCTGGTGCGAATAGGGCATCCATCCGCTGTCTACCGCGGCGCGTGATGAGCCCACAGCTGCATTAAGGACGGCCGCTAAGTCTTCCAATAGTTTAAAATTCTCAGGGCCTTTCATTCCGCGTCCGCCCGATACGATGATATCGGCCTCGGCAATGTTGACGGTGGATGTGACCTCTTCAATGACGTCTAAGACCTTGGTCCTGGATACATAGACATCTTCATCAAAGCTTTCTTTTATGATCTTTCCTTTATGGTCGGGTTTGATGGCAGCTTCTTTAAATACCTTATGGCGCACTGTCGCCATTTGCGGCCTGTGGTTTGGCGTGAGTATGGTCGCCATGATATTTCCGCCAAAAGCAGGCCTGGTCTGCATAAGGTTTCTTTTGTGTTCGTCAATATCAAGGCCTGTGCAGTCCGCTGTAAGCCCCGTATGTATCTTGACTGCGACCCGCGATATTAGCGAGCGGCCGATAGATGTCGCGCCGCAAAGAACGATCTCCGGCTTATATTTTTTGATGAGAAGCACCAAAACATTTGTATACGGGTCGTCTAAGAAATTCTTCAGGTTATGATGGTCAACGACATAGACGATATCAGCCTGACGGAAGATGAGCTCCTGGGCTTTGCCCTCTATCTCGTGGCCTAAGAGCACCGCGCATAGCGGGCTTTTAAGTTTATTGGCGAGTTCACGTCCTTTGCCCAATAGCTCATAGCTGACTGATTGGACAACGCCGCGTTTTTGTTCGCAGAATACCCAAACGCCATTAGCCACTTTGTCTGCTTCGCTTGTCTTCTCCCTTTTTAAAGTAATGGCATTGAATTTACAGGCTTCAACGCAAGCGCCGCAGAGCGTGCAAAGTTCCAGATTGACTATAGCTTTTTTATCATGCATTGAAAGTGCGCCAAATGGGCAGACTTTCACGCAGAGTGTGCAACCTACGCATTTATCTTTGCTGATATTCAGGTTATTACTCATGGGATAAAGTTTTTTAGGTTATTGACCAGTTTTTCAACCGCTTCTTCCGGAGCGCAAGTAAATATCTCTCCACCTTTTCGGCGCTCGGGCGAAAATATCTTGGAGACCCATGTGGGAGAGCCTTTTAATCCGAGCCTGTCCTCTTCGATGTCCAGTTGAGCAGCACCCAGAAGCTGGATCTTAGCGCTCTTGGAGCGCATGATGCCTTTTAATGACGGCAGGCGCGGCTCATTGATCTCTTTTACAACAGTGAATAAGCATGGCAGCGGCGTTTCAAGGATCTCAAAGCCTTCTTCTGTCATGCGTTCTACACGCGCTGTGCTATCTTTTATATCTTCAATTTTTTTGACGTAAGTGACTTGCGGGATGTCTAAGTGAGTTGATATGCCTGGGCCTACCTGCGCTGTGTCGCCGTCAGACGCCTGTTTGCCGCAAAGAATGACCGAGAATTCACCGATCTTTTTTATGGCTTTGGCTATCGTATAGCTTGTGGCTAAAGTGTCAGAACCGGCAAACGCACGGTCTGATACAAGGAAAGCTTCGTCAATGCCCATGGAAATGGCTTCTCTTAAAGCAGCCTCTGCTTGCGGCGGGCCCATGCATAGAGCTATTGCTTTTACGCCTAATTTTTCTTTGAGGCGTATCGCCTCTTCAATAGCGTACATGTCAAACGGGTTAATGATGGATTTCACGCCTTCTCTTACCAGAGTATTTGTCTCTGGGTTGATCTTGACGTCCGCAGTGTCAGGGACTTGTTTTAAGCAAACAAGAATATTGTTCATTATTTCGCCATCTCTTTGATAAGCTGAAGGGCTATGATATTGCGCTGGATCTGGTTTGTGCCTTCATATATCTGTGTTATTTTTGCGTCGCGCATGCGCTTTTCTGCGGGATATTCCTTCATATAACCATAACCGCCGAATATCTGGACCGCGTCAGTCGTGACCTTCATGGCAACGTCTGAAGCAAAAAGTTTTGCCATGGCCGATTCTTTGGAAACGCTTTTCACTCCTGCGTCTATCATGCGGGCTGTGGCGTAAATGAGCGCGCGGGCTGCTTCGACCTCGGTTGCCATGTCAGCTAGCATCCACTGTATGCCCTGGAAACTTGATATGGGTTTGCCAAACTGGATCCTTTCGCGTGAATATTTCGTAGCCGCTTCAAGGGCACCGGCTGCGATACCGAGCGCCTGAGACGCGACCCCAGGGCGGGATACGTCAAAAGTCTTCATTGTGACGATAAATCCCATGCCTTCTTTACTTAAGACATTTTCTTTAGGCACTTCGCAGTCCGTAAATATCAACTCGCGCGTAGATGAAGCGCGAATGCCAAGTTTGTCTTCTTTTTTTCCGAAAGTAAAACCTTTCATGCCTTTTTCCAGGATGAAGGCGGTAGCGCCCCTGGCTCCTTTTGTCTTGTCGGACATGGCTATGACTACATAGATGTCCGCTTCGCCGCCGTTAGTTATGAAGTGTTTTGTGCCGTTTACGACGTAATGGTCGCCTTTCTTTTTTGCCGTGGTCTGTATAGCGCTTGCGTCAGACCCTGCGGCGGGTTCTGTTACGGCAAACGCGGCCAATTTCTTTCCGGCAGCCAGATCAGGAAGATATTTCTTTTTTTGTTCATCGTTGCCGAATAAAAGTATGGGGTCCAGGCCAAGGTATGACGCGGCAAAGCAAAGCGTAATACCGCCGCAGGCCTTTGACAGCTCTTCAGTGGCGATACATGTCTCTAAAACACCGCCACCTAATCCTCCGTATTCTACGGGTATGGAAACACCGAAGATATCCGCCTGGGCAAGTGCTTTGACTATTGGCCATGGGAATTCCTCTGTCTTATCGTATTCGGCCGCTAAGGGCGCTATTTTTTCAGTCGCGATCTGACGGCAGAGGTCCCTTATCATTATTTGCTGTTCGTTTAACTGATAATCCATCATATTTCACACCTTTCTTATTAACGCGATCTCCCCACAATTCGGGAACTTAGGGCAGTTGCAGCACTCTACCCATATTTTATGCGGTAGTTTTGATTTAGATATTGTTTTAAAGCCTGATCTCTTAAAAAATTTAGGATTATATGATAAAGCGAATACGCTGTCTATATCTAAGTCTTTAGCTTCCATAAGACAGGCTGCTACAAGTTCTGTGCCTAATCCTTTGCGTTGATGTTTTTTTTCAACAGCGAGCGATTTTATCTCTGCTAAGTTTTCCCAACCAACTATGTGGAGCGCCACACACCCTAGTATATTTTTCTTATTGTCTATACTTACCCAAAAATCCCTTATGTACTCATATATCTCATTTAAGGAACGCGGCATCATAAGGTCCCGTGAAGCAAAAAAATTTACAAGGCCCTGGATCTTTTTTGCGTCCTTTATATTCGCTTTTCTTATCACTTGATCTCCGTGCCCTTGGCAACGACGACTACGCCGTTCTCTGAAATAGTAAATCTTTTTTTGTCGTCTTTTATATTATAGCCTATGACAGTCCCTGGCGGGATAATGATGTCTTTGTCAATTATGGCTTTTCTTATCTTGGCATATCGGCCAACCTGGACTCCTTCCATAAGGAGCGAATCATATATCTCTGTAAAACTATTGACCCGGACGTTAGGTGAAAGTATGGAACGCTGTATCCTTCCACCGCTGACGATGCAACCTCCGCATATAAGCGAGTCAAGCACTAAGCCTATGCGTTCCGGGTTTTCGTCTCCGGCAAATACGGTTTTAGCCGGCGGGAATTGTTCCTGGTATGTGCGTATAGGCCATTCTTTGTCATACAGATTGAATACAGGAGTTACCTGGACCAAGTCCATGTTTGCTTCATAGTAAGCGTCAAGGGTCCCGATATCTCTCCAATACAAGGCCTCTTTTTTATTCTCGTCCTTAAAATTATAGGCAAAGACCATTTTTTTCTTTTTTAGCATCTGTGGGATTATATCTTTTCCGAAATCGTGTGACGTGTTTTTTCCTGAGTCTTCTATCAGTTCCTCTTCTAAAACTGCGCGGTTGAAGAGATATATACCCATAGAGCCGTATATCATGTCAGGTTTGTCGGAGATGGTCTTAGGCTCTGCTGGTTTCTCTTGAAATCCTAGCACCTTTTTTGACCCGTCTGTCTGGATGACACCCAGGCCCTTAGAAAGGTTTTTTTCAAGTTCAACGACAGCTACTGTCATGTCCGCGTTGTTCTTGCGGTGGAAGTCTATCATGCGAAAGTAGTTCATTTTATAGATATGGTCGCCTGCCAGGATAAGGACCTCATCGGGCTTCTCCTGCTCTATAGTGTAAATATTTTGGAAAATGGCATCCGCTGTCCCCTGGTACCAATTGGAGCCTACGCGCTGTTGAGCCGGTATAACGTCGACGTATTCGCCAAGTTCTGAATTGAATAGATTCCATCCAAGGCGGATATGCCTTTGAAGCGAGATGGATTTATATTGGATAAGCGTGTGGATCTTCCTTAAACCTGAATTAATGCAATTAGAAAGGGTAATATCTATGATCCTGTAGATGCCGCCAAAAGGGACCGCGGGTTTGGCCCTGTCTTTTGTCAGCGGGTGGAGTCTTTCGCCTTTTCCTCCTGCCAAGATGAATGTAACGACTTTTTGTTCCATGATGTTAAAAAGTATAGATTATGCCTGCGATGCCCTCACGCAATATCATGGCACCTATGGCCGCAAGGAAAATGTAGCTTATTTTTGACAAGGCCTTGACCCCGGAATTACCGATGACCTTGATCAAGAGGCTGGAGTATTTTAAGACGAGCCACGCTACGACCATGTTGAGTATAAGTGATGTCAGTGTAACAAGCAGTCCAAATGAATTCAATAGCATCATTGCGGTGACTAAAACAGCCGGGCCTGTTATTAAAGGAGTGGCCAGAGGGAAAATGCCTATGTCTTCATACAGCGACTCTGATACGAATTCCCTAGATTTTCCGGGCATGAGCAAATAGACCGATAGGATAAAGAGTAGCACTCCTCCTGCAACCTTAAAATCGTCTATCGTTATACCTAACCCTCGCAAAATGAACTTACCTAAGAACAGGAATACCACGGCCAGTACAGTCGCGATCACAACGGAGTCTGTGAGGACCTTATTTCTTTGTTTTTGGTTGAGGTTCTCTGTCAGGCCCAGATATAGGGGCACTGTGCCGATTATATCCACAGCAAGAAAAATGGGTATAAATGTTACTATGTAGGGTTTTAATATTGTGAGCAACATAGGCTTATATTATACGAAAAGCAGCGTTAAAAACAAGAGAAATCTAAGCTATTCTTTGGTGGCTGCGATATAAAATCTATTGCATAAAAGGTTGCGCAAGAAATCGATAGTTTTTTCTAGGATCGTATTCTTCTCTCTCAAATATTTTCAACTTTTCAATATAGGACGGTTCTATAAAGAAGGTCCGGATAAATTTCTGCGTAAAAGAGTCTCTTGTTGAAAGAATGATCCTGTCATTATGAATGGTAACAAGATTATTCGATGTCAGGATCTCCAGCTGCTTTTTAAAAACTTGCCTGAAATCTTTTTTGAATCTATTTTTGAACGCAATCATAGAAAGATCGTGGATATAAGTAAAAGCGAAAACATACATTTCTTTACTACTATCCATTTCAAGGCCATAATACTGGAATGCTGATTTTTGTTCTAACCTCGCGTTAAGCATTTTTGGTAACATTTCGTGGTAACTCTTTTTAGCAACAGATATAAACTCGTAATATTTTAAAGAAGCTACGGTATGGGAGAATGCTCCATGCCCGAAGCTGAGCAAATTGTCCGCTTCTTGTGAGTGATACGCTCTCTCCTGATCTTCCACTGTCCATTTTTTCCGATAACCTGACTCGGTGCGTCTGTAATGCATTTTAACAAGTAACTTATCAATTATATTTCTCGCTCTATCTCTTGAATTAGCCTGATCGAAAGAATAAATATTGCCTTCACGATGAAATCTTGTCCATGGCAAAGGTAGGAAAGGATTAATATAAATTCCGTCCACCGCGATATGCACTGCTTTAGTCACGCTCATAATGGCAGAATCGATGGTTTGATAGGGCAACCCTACCATGAGATCAATGGCGACCGAGGGAATGCCTATTTTTTTCGCATATTTAATTACAGTAATGGTTTGAGAAATTGTTTGTGGCCTTCCATTTTTTCTGAGAACTTCATTGTCAAGGCTTTGAACTCCTAGGTCAAGTTCATGAACGTTGTAGTTTTTTAAAATATTAAGTTTTTTTTCGTTTAGCGTGAAAGGGCTCGCTTCAAAGATTATTCTTGTATGAGGAGAAATAAAAAAGCGTTTTTTTAGATTTTTAAATAAACTTTGGATCTGATCTGCAGTTAATAAGCTTGGTGTTCCGCCCCCAAAATAGAGCGTTGTAACCTCAAGGTTGGCCACAATAGGAGAGAAATCGTCCATTTCCTTGTAAAGCAATCTTAAATATGACGGGATAGATTCCTTTTCATTTTTTAACCTCAAGCTTCTGCTCATACAATAAAAACAGCAGCATTTACAGAAAGGAATATGGACATAAATAAAAAACTTGGATGGATTTTTTCTTGATCTAATCGTTCGTATTGTTTTTTTCCAGCTATCAAAGATTTTCTTTTTCGCTAATATTTTTCCTATTACGGGACTAGGGTAACAGTTGTTATTTTTCATCAACAGATAAGTAATAAATTCGTGATAGCGTAGGATATCTTTGGGTTTTGTTTTCATAGCGAAAATTTAAGCGTTTTTTTGCGGGGAACTATAGAATAGCGTTAAGTTTTTTCATAAGGAGCTTGTTGGCGCTGTCGTATTCTAGGGCCGCTTTCCACTCCACTTTAGCTTTTTGAATACTACCTTCATCTGCCAGGATGTCCCCTAAGAGATCGTGGTATCTGGGTTCTTTGTCCAATAGTTTTATTGCGCTGCTAAGGAGCTCTTTGGCTTTTTTGGGGTCTGAGTCTTTAATGATCCAGGCCTTTACATAAAACCCTTCAGGGGATCTTTTCTGTTTGTTTATAATAGCATCAACTATTTCAAGCGCTTTTTGGTCTTCTTTGAGCTTGTGGTATATCATGGCCAGGCGGCTTCGCATTTCAGTGTCTCCTGGCGAGTAGATTAGGCAATTCCTTGCGTATTTGAAAGCAGCCAAATAATTCTTCTGATAAAAATAATTGTCGGCTATATATTTAAGGGCTTCAGAGCAGCTGGGCATGATCTCAAGCGCTATTGCTGCTTCTTTAGCAGCTGATTCATAACATCCAAGCATGTGTAACAGCCTTCCTCTTTGTATATTGGGATACGGATACCTATAAGCTATGCCCAGTTTTAAAAAACTGGGTTTAGGAGGGCTCCATTTTTTCAGGTCTATTGCGAACCTTTGTATAATACGCCTGTTTTGCGCGTTATCCTTCAGGAATATTATCGCGTTCTCGTCCAAATAAACAGCTCTCCAGGCTGGGTTTTGATGAAGGTATCTCAATAGCCCTAAGTGCAGCCGGTCTGCCGAATTGGTCAAGAAGAACCCTTGTATGTGGTATTCTGCCAGAACTGTTTCAAGAATTCTTTTTTTACCGTCACCTGCGGCCACGTATGCCTTGAAAAAACCAGGGCCGTAGAGTTCTGTCCTGCCATCTATGAAAACGCGCCTTTTTGGAAAGGCCTTACCTATCAGGTAAGCGCCTGAATTAAAGTCATTGAATATACGCTCAGGAAGATCGTTGTCCAAAAGGAACCTTACGGCTTTATCGGGATAGCGCTGTTCTGATATACCCCAGAGCATGGATTTTAGTTCGTAGGTATTAAAATTATATGTAGCTCCCTGAATATATTGATTTGCTCCTTTAGCCGGATAAATGAATAGGAAGGCAACGCAAACATACGCGGCTATATTTTTGAAACGTTTTGAGCGGAATTTCAGCGGGAATTCTTTTTTGTTCTTTATCGCGAGTTCCAGATTGGCGAATGTGACATACGCGGCTACGATCCCGAAATACGCGACATTACGCACAGCGATGAAAGAAAATGATAAGAAACACAACCATACAAGAAGGTCGTAAAGATTTATATTTTTGTGGTTTATCCTGAACGTGAAAAGCGATAACAAAATAAATGCTTTATAAAACGTGAAATAGTTCAGGTCAAGCGCGTTCTTTAAGGTTATAGGCTTGACGAGTTCCTGTATATACTGGAAGAATATTTTGCCTTCGCCTGATACCTGGCCGAGCACGGAGAGCGGATAAGCCGCTCCCCTTATTCCGCACGGATTGATAAAAGACGCAAGGATCATTAAAACGAACACCAACAAAAGTTTGGTCATCTGCTTATGATCAAGGCGATTGCTTTTATTCCATGAGAAAGGAAGTTTGACCAAGCCTTTAAGCGTCTCTGATACAAGCAAGATCAAAACGATCAGCGGCCCTGTGAAAGAGAACCCGTGCATATTCACCCATATGACTTGTAGAACGGGCAATATCCAGATAGAGCGGGAGTGTTCTTCTGTGAATCTCTTTAAGACCGCAAGGTAAAGCGCTAAAAAGAATAGGCTCCAGATATCAGGCCTGATGGTGAACCTGTATGCCAGGGTCAGGAGGGTCAGATAAAGTACGACGAATACGTAGATGTGGTTCTCATTTTTTATGCCTATTAGGAACAGGACCAGGAAAGTCGCGATGAGGACCATATTCTGCATTAGTATAAGCCCATCTCCCTGGCCGAGATGATAAAATGAATATGCTATTACCTGGAAAAGCCACTCGTGGTTGATCCAGGGCTTTCCTCCTATGGTAAACGAAAAGATGTCATTGAGCGGCACAGCCTTGTGCGCGACTATCCATTCGCCAGTTTTAAGGTGTAGCCAAAGGTCAAGGTCTGCGATCTCCCTTGAGCCGTAGACGATAAGGATGGCAAAAAAGAATACGATAAGAAGCCGGTTTAATATAAAATCGACTCCTTTTTTTATTCTTTCCCTAGCCAGGGTCATTGTCCTGTTGTATTTTGTGGCGTGGCCGTGTTCGTAGGCGCTGCAGGTGCTGTAGTATTAGTAGCCGCCGGAGCATTCGCAGCTACCGGAGGTTTATAAGATGTTTCTATTAGAGATTTATTCCTTTGTATGGATATAAAAGCAAGGCTTAAGCAAGTGATGAAGAATATCACTGACAAAAAAGACGTAGCCTTGACCAAGAATGTGTTCGTCTTTGTTCCGAATATAGACTCTGCCGAAGAGAAAGAATCTATAAGCCCGCCTCCTTTGCCTTGCTGGACGAGGACTATAAGGATCAAAAGACAACATGCGAGAACGTGGACGATTATGATAAATGTAAACATTTGGTTAGGCTCCTTGTTTTGATGAAAATTTTACTATTTCGGAAAAACTTTTTATATCAAGGCTGGCGCCTCCGACAAGGGCGCCGTCAATATCTTTTTGAGTTACGAGCTCTTTGGTATTTCCTGGTTTGACGCTCCCCCCGTAAAGGATAATGATCTCCTCAGATGCCTCCGGGCCATATTTTTTCTTAAGTAAGTCTCTAATAAATTGATGTACTTCCTGAGCTTGAGCAGGGCTGGCTGTCTTACCGGTGCCTATTGCCCAGACCGGTTCATACGCGATAATAACTTTTTTAATATCTTCGGCTGATAAACCTGATAGGCTGTTGTCTACGTGGTCTTGAATGACCTGAAATGTCTTACCGGCTTCCCTCTCTTCTAATCTTTCACCTACGCAGACGATAGGTGTCAGGCCGGCCTTGAGCGCAGCAATGGCCTTTTTATTCACGGTCTCGTTGGTCTCATGAAAGTATTGACGCCTTTCAGAGTGGCCAAGGATGACAAATTGACAACTCAGTTCTTTTAACATGGCTGCAGACACCTCACCTGTGAACGCGCCGTTTTCCTGTTCGTGCATGTTCTGAGCGCCTAATCTTATGTTTGATTCATAGACGACTTCAGCCACTTCGTCAAGGGCTGTAAAAGGCGGACAGACAATGATCTCTACGTCTTCTATTTTATAAAGTTCCCTCATAATGCCGTTAGTCAATTCAATGGCCTCTGAAGTAGTTTTGTTCATTTTCCAGTTCCCGGCGATTACCTTGCGTCTCATGACAGTCCTTTTGTGTGAACTCTAATGTCTTGCTGTTGTTTAATCTTTATTTTGTAAAGCAGCTATTCCAGGCAAAGCCTTGCCTTCCATATACTCAAGGGAAGCTCCACCGCCCGTAGAAATGTGTGTCATCTTATTTTCTAAACCAAATTTGGCGATCGCACTTGCCGTATCTCCGCCTCCTATGATGGTTTTAACTTTAAGGGTGGAAATAAAAACAGCGATCTCTTTTGTCCCCTTGGCGTATTTATCGTTCTCAAAGATGCCTAAAGGGCCGTTCCAGCAGATGGTCTTAGAGTTTTTCAAGGCATTTTTGAAAAGTTCTATGGTTCTGGGCCCTATGTCAACTGCTATCATGCCATCAGGTATGTTATGGTCTTTTGTTATCTCTATTTTTGTAGGAGCGTCAATACTGTCCACTATAAGGTGGTCAACAGGCAAAACGAGCGCGACTTTCATCTTTTTTGCTTTCTCAAGCGTCTCTTTAGCTATATCGATCTTATCTTTTTCAAGTTTTGAATTGCCTATATTAGTGCCTTGAGCTTTTAGGAATGTATAAGCCATTCCTCCACCGATTATGAGCGAATCCGCTTTTTTCAGGAGGTTTTCGATGACGCCTATTTTGTCCGAGACTTTAGCTCCGCCCAAGATCACGGCAAAAGGTTTTTCCGGTGTATCTATGGCTTTTCCAAGGTATTCTATTTCTTTATCCAGCAGGAACCCGGCTACAGCGGGTAGATCATGCGCAACGCCTTCTGTTGAAGCATGCGCCCTGTGGGCCGTGCCAAACGCGTCATTTACATAAATATCAGCTAATGAAGCCAATTGTTTCGCGAAATTAGCGTCATTTTCTTCTTCTTCCGCGTGAAAACGCAGGTTTTCAAGTAAAATGACCTTTTCTTGAGCCGCATCAATAGCCTGCGCTACTTCTTTACCTACGCAGTCATTGAGCTTCTTTACAGGGGTTTTAAGGAGTTCGGAAAGCCTATTTGCTACAGGGTCAAGCCTTAATTCATCCTTGACTTGTCCGTCCGGCCTGCCTAAGTGGGTCATGAGTATAAGTTTCTTTGGGTTGTTCTTAAGTATATACTCTATTGTAGGCAGCGCCGCTTTTATGCGCGTGTCGTCCGTAATGGCCCTTGTTTTCTTATCCTGGGGCACATTAAAGTCCACCCGCATGATGACCTTTTTGTCCTTCACAGATATGTCTTTTACGCTCTTTTTGTTCATTGGCGCATTATATCAAAAATCAATTTTTTGTAAAGAACATCTATATAAAATCCAATATTTGTAACCTATTTTCGGAATAGCCATGTTTGAAGATCAATGTTTTATCTTTGAAGATATTTATGCCGCGGGAACTGTAGCGGAGCATATTTCCCTCTTTTACATATTTAGCAATAATGTGGATATCGTTATCGCAGGGCCGTGTTTGTCCTGTTTCCAGGCACGAAGGGTTCACGTAAGTGGAATTCTTATAAAATATTTCATGTCCTTTAATATATCCATCAAGCCGGATAAAGTGGCCATACGCGAAAACAATAATTGGTTTTTTTAGAGATGTCTTGATCTGGTTTGACAAAATCGGGTCATATTGTTCATAAATCGATAAGATCTTTGACGCCTTGCTGAAAGAGGCCTTACAAGATAATGAACATGGAGTATGAAAAATCAGCGGGATGTCCGCCATGTAATTCAACTGATAAGGCAGAATCCACCGGTTTTTTACCCGTGCAATTTTGACATAACTCGAGCGATAGGCTAAAAGGCAGCTGTGTGTTTCTGTTTTAGCGAAACGTTTGGCGCAACATGTGGGATATCCCAGCAGTACGCCAAGTCGCGCGTCCAGTAGAGATATGGTTGTTTCATGGGCTTGACATTTTGGTAAAAATATTCGGTTATGTAAATGCAATAGTTTTGAAAGTGTATCCTTTCGTCGTGAGAACAATATTTTTATATTCTTGTCCATTGGTAGAGACATATAAAAAATCCCTAATTTTTTTAAAAAGTAAAGGATCCGGCTCACTTTATCTGTTTCAACTTTTTGAAATCCCTCTAACATGCCAGCTTGTTTAATGCCAGTATAGACCTGTAAAACAAATAATTTAATGGCAGGATCTATGCTGCCGATACGATTATCTATATCGCAAAGAAACTTGAAAGATAAGATGTCCTTTTTAAAGTAGTCCATTTATTTAAAAGTCAGTAGATAGAAACCGTATGTAGAGTCTTTTATGCGCCGCTCAACGATAGGTTTAAAGTCATATAGTTTTAGGAGTGATCTTTCATATAGCGCGCTATCATCTTTTCTTTCAAACCACCAAAAACCTTTAAAGAGTACGATTTTTTTAGGCCGATTCGGCATCTTATTGAAAATTCCAATATAAATCGCCTTTTTATTAATAACGGTGATCATAGAAGAAGGTTTATATGTTATTACATATAGGTCATTTGGTATTTTATTTGCCGATTCTTCTAAAAAAATATTTTCTTTATGAACATCTCTTTTTAATGTATAGTTGACGATCTTTTCCGTAGCAAATGCTGAATTAATAATGAGTAAGCTTAGGATAAAGACCGACCACGCTAGTCTTGATCTTATTTTTCTTAAATAATACGCGATACCATATCCGGAGAGGATAGAAAACGATATGGCCGAAGGAAAAAAATGTCTGTCAGAATCAGTGCTGTATAGCAGAGAGAACATGCCAAAGAAGTACGATGAGTTTACTAGAAAAAATATTAGGAACCAGCCAAAAAGTAACAGGCACTTTTTCTTTTCTTGGAAAAATAATACAAGCGCCCCTAATATAAAAAATATGGTGCTGATCACGGATTGAAAACGAAAGTCAAAAAGGTATAGAAAATTTAAAAGAGAATTCTTCATTAGATAATAAAGAGACAGAAAATTTACTCCTGAATTTAAATTTTCTATTTTGATCATAAAAGGGATCTCAACTAGCAGAGGAATTATGGATAAATACATGCAACACATCAGTAATATCGTATCTTGGCCCCTTATCTTTTTACTTATATTAAGCGAAATGGCTAAAATTAAAAACATGGCGCTCAAAATAAGGTTTTCAGGTTTAAAATAGGCTGATAAGGCTATCACAGGTATTGCTAAAAATAGCAAAGAGATATAATTCCTCTTGTAGTAAGACAAGATGATCAAAATTGATGAAAGAATTAAGAATAAAGACGCAATATCAGAATTGCCGCTACCGGAATACTTGAGGTGTACGGGTAGAAAGTTAAATATAGCCGCGCTCCAGAAAGAAATGTATAAATTACTATTGAAGATTAGATAGGTTATCCAAAAAATGATAACGACCGACAAGGCCCCTAAAAGAACATTTGTATTGAAAACTGTTTTATCAGACACGCCAAATAGCCTAAAAGCGCAGCTTAGCATAAACGGGTATCCGTTTGGCCTTATTGGTGCCTCGGGTATTTCAATATGGCCTTTATCACCCATGGCTGTTGCAGAGTAGCTATTATGTTCATATATATTCTCTGCGATATTGAGATACGTGAATTCGTCATAGTAGACGTGGTGCATGTGTGGGATAGCGTAAGCACGCAGAATAAAAGACATTAAAAAGATCAGCAAACTGTAAAATATTTTTTTTCTCATGAAGTAAACCAAGCTATAAGAACACCTAGAAATATCCAGGGGGCGAAAGGCAAGGTTTTATTTTTTGACCCGGCAATGTGCGCGGATGTAATTTTGTCATACCCTTCAGTAACTGCCATTAAGATCAAAGAACGAAAAATATTTATAAAGATGTACTTTGACCAAACAGCAGGATCTGACAAAATGATAGGAACGATGATAGTGATCATAGAGATGAAAAGCAATGAAATAAATTTCTTATTTTTATTGTCTAAATAAATAGAAATGGGCCGGTAAAGGAAAAATAAGATAAGGAACAATATGTTGCTTTCAAAGCCTGTAGAGATCAGTTTGGTAGATAACCTGCTGATCAGCAGTTGGTTCGCAAAGAAAATAAAAGTAAAACATAAGATCCGTTTTATATGAACTTGGATATAATTTTTGGAAGATATTTCAGGTTTTATTTTGCCTTTATTTATTATGAAATCTATCAGGCTTAGGATCAGCAAGTAGATAGCTGCGGGAATGAAGGTGTAATATAAAATATTAAATGATGGAAAAAAATGAAAATACATTTTGTGATATATCCATACAGGGACAAGGACGGAATAAAGTGAAAAGAGCTTGGCGTCTCCGGCAGACCAGTATTTGAGGTTCCAGAGAGTGAAGGCAACTGCAGAGCTGATGATAAAATTCGTGAAAATAACACCAAATGGCAGGGTACGGAAAAAATATTCAAAATAATAAAAAAAGAACGCGCAAATAAATCCCGTAATTATCCAGGCATTCCGGATCTTGCCCGTTCTAATGTCTTCGTAGCTTGTTAAAATGCCGATAAGAAAAATAGTAGCTAAGGAAAAGCTTTCAATTAGCATGGGCATAAATAAGCAGCAGCATTTTTTTTAGATCTGTAAAATTTTTCACCTTTGGTTCAAGGGTTTTATAATATTTTATTACGTGATCAAAATGGAACAAGATCGCATAGCTCATCTTAGTTTCTCCCTGGTGCCTTAAGCTAAAACCAAGGTCAATCCAATTATCCAGGTTATCCGGGTTGAGTTCAATGGTCTTCAAAAAAAACTTTGAGGCTTTTTTAAAGTCCTCTTTTAGGTAACAACAATATCCTTCTGTGGCATAGGTAAGTTCAGTTTTATTATTTTTTACATCTTGCGATACTTTTGAACTCTGTTCCATGAATTTTTTTTTGTTGCTGAAATAAAGCAGTGAAATGACATGGAAATAATTGTCTTTTCTAACTACATTATCTGTAAGTGTATTTATTGGGTGTTTTAGCATTATGAAAAGGCTGTAATAAAAGGGAATTCCGGAGCAAATTTTTTTTCAACACATGGTATTCGCTTAACAAATCTTCCCTTTTTAAGGATCACGACGTCTCTTCCCTCAACTAAAAGAGAGTCACCTTTATTGATGTCATTTCCATAAATGTTATTTTCTCTGTCAGATTCCAAAAAATAAGCCTTTTTATAAAAAAGACGTTTATTCTTGATCATACCGTCAAAGGCATAAATTTTTTGTTCATAAAATACTAAATATGCTTTTTTGAGGCGTTCATCTGCGAGCTTAACAAAGCCAGGTTCTTCTGAACGGATAGAATCCCTTATCTGCGCGGCCCATCTCATCGTACTAGCGCAGTGATAAGAACACGGGATATGATAGATATATGAATATGTCATATTTTTATTGAATGGATTACTGAGGTAATGCGGCGTTTTGCGGCCTGTATTTTTAAAGGACTCATAAAGATGGCTGTAAGAAAACCAATTATTGAACTTTTGAAAAAAACGTATGCAGCACGAAGGGTATCCTAACGTATATCCAAATTTGTAAGCATCGGCCAGTGGCCTGTCAATGAGCCTGCCTTTTATGATCAGTGGATACCAGCCGTTGAATAGGGCTTTTTCCAGGTTTTTTCGCGATCTTGCGATGTAAACATGTATGGACCCAATTTTCATTCTTTTTTTGTAAGGCGCTCCGAAAGCTTTTGTTGTTGTCAGATGCTCTCTGCCGATGCAATTTAAAGGTATGTTTTTCAAAGGTGTTACTTGAAAAACGGCATCAGGTTCTATCAAAAGCCCGTATTTTTTGCACGCTTTTACATATTTTCCATAACGTGCTGCATCAACCCAATCGTCCATGGCGGGTTTGAGTCCCTTTACTGTAGCCATGATCAATGGCAGCTGCATGCTGTTTCCCTTGGCTTCTACGAATTCCTTGCAGAATATTTTGGGGTAATATGTGCTAAACATTTTTTAGAAAAGTAGGTATGCCGAAAGCGCTGACCTGGTAAAAATCTACTCCTGGACAATAATATGAGGACGCGCATAACAGGCAAGATCGCAATTTTAAGAAGTTTCGGTTATTTTCAAAGATGTAGCGGCTGGGGTGCCTATCACTTTTTTTTAAAATACATGCCGGCAACTTGATCAGGCGAACCTGGAGCCCCATCTGTAAGCTTTTTTTTACAGCTTTTATCAGGTAGGGTTTAATTTTTGTTAAGTCGGCGTAAAGCCGTGTATGGTTAAGTATTTCACCATCAAAGGTAAGGCCTGAAAAGGTCATATTACGCACGCCTAGATCGTAGATAAAGTCAACTACTTGTGGAAGTTCCCTGAAATTTAAAGAATTGATAACTACGTTAACGCTAAGACCGGTTTTGCCAAATTTTAGTATATTTTTAATGCCAGTTACTGTCTTTTTATGGCTATTTTTTGTCTGCGTCAGGCGGTCATGTAAAGTAGAGCGATGGCTGTAGAGGGTCGTCCTGACTTCTTTTATCTTAGTTTTATCAAAAAAATAACGGGCAAAACTTTGTGAGCATAATTTTGTCGCATTTGTAGCCAGGAAACAAGATAAAGAAAGCTTGTTCGCGAATTGGATTGCGGTGGTAATAAAGGTGTAGCTCAAGGGTTCTCCACCGAAAAAATCTATATGGTCATAACCTTCTTTTTTTGCTTTTATTATCTCACTTTTGACCTTATTCAATGTCAGGGTTCGGCCTTGTGAGATATTATCCTTTTTCATGCAGATCAGGCAACGCTGATTGCATCGTGAATCCAAGGAGAGTACATACGTTTTAGGCTGCTTATTCATTTTTTGACAGGATATCATGGATTATTCTTTCCTTATCCAAAAAAATAGGAAAAAGCTCATCTTCTGAGAAATATGAGCCCATTTGGTAGAGGCCAGCACAGATATCGCGGACCAAGCAGGATCTGCAACTATCCGCTTTTCCATAAGACCAATGCTTCTGGCGTACTAGTCCCTTGGAGTCTAGAAAATATACCGCTCTCTCCTCTTGTTTTACTATCTTTCTAGTTTCTGTGGAGCAGTGAGGAAAGGATGCCATATAACATAAAGGGACCCTTTCCACCCGAAAGGTCTTTCCTTTTTTATGCAGGGCCGTCATAGCGATGTGCAGTTCAAGTTCAAAGTCTACAAGCCTTGGTATTGTATCCGGATGAGATGATGCCTTATTCATGAGAGGATCAATGTTGTTCCATACAAAATGATTGATAAAACCGTATTTTTCCGTGAGCCATCGTATGATCCGGGAGAGATGGTCTGCATTGTATTTATTGATCACCGTTACGATATCTACCGTGATCCCTGTTTTTTTGAGATTAGATAAGGTTTTTCTGATCTTGTGAAGTGAGCCCTCGTTTCCTGTAAGGAAAGACTGGATAGCGGGATCGTCGGAATAAATTGACAGGCAGACGTGTTTTAGCCCCGCGTTGGTTAATTCTCGTAGATACGCCGGGTCGGCAGTTTTTTGGCCGTTAGTTATGATCCTGCAGTGAAGGCCTTTTCCTGAAACATAAGATATCAGGTTTGGCAGATGTGGATAAAGCGTTGGCTCGCCCCCGGAAAAAATTATACCTGCGTAGCCTTGTTTTACATAAGAGTCTACGACCTTCTTAAAAAAAGACAAAGGCCGGCTTTTCCCTGTAGGTGGGTTTGAACAAAAGCGGCAGAGCTGGTTGCATTCTCTGGTAATTTGAAGATATGCTAAATTTGCCATGGTATAATTTCTTGCCACCCTATATTTTTTGCATAAAAAGCATCGATCCCGCTGCAAACGTTCTTATGCGCGCATGGAAGGCATTTTTTATTCTTAATTGTCGGAGAACAACGTTTTAAGATCTCTACTTTATTATTTTGGATCTGTAACGGCGTTTCTTGGATCCCCGCATATTTTTCAAACCCTTTCATTAAGCATACAGGCATAGGAGTAATATTAATAGGAAAAAATATACCTCTTTGCGTCTTCTGAAGTTTTTTTAACGATGACTGGAATTCTTTTGCAATATCAGTGTATGAAACAAAAATTTGTTTAAAGAAAGCCGCGGCATTACCAACGTACATAAGAGTATTCAGAACGGCTCCATCTATCCCTCCCCATGAAGAAAGCAATAGCAGATAATTATAAATATCCTTGTAGTTCATTTTCGTAATGGTAAAGCTTGTATAGATCTTGAGCGGGAAGGATTTTTTTAACGAAATAATATTGTCTATGCCTTCACATGTCTGTTTAAATGCGCCGGGAGTGCGGGCCATGGCGTCATGTATCTTTGAATTGCTTCCATGCAGCGACACGTGGACCTCGTTTACTCCTTTCTTTAAAAGATCTATGCATGCATCTTTGTATTTTAGCAAGCGGCCATTTGTTTGGAGGGTAATATTTCTATAGCCCATTTTTCTTGCGTCTTTGACCAGGCCGGGTAGGTTTTGATGAAGCATAGATTCTCCACCCGTAAACATGACGGAATTTATATTTGCCCGTTTCTTACATTCTATTTTTAATGACCTGGAGTTAATGGATCGGCCGTTTTGACGGCCTCTTAGGTCAGGATGGCGGCTGCAACAAAAAATACAGTTATTGTTACAGGCATTGATCGTCATTATCTGAATACGCCTAACGCAGTTATCTTTAAAAGAATCCTTCATTTTTTTACCTTTAGGTAAATGTCCTTTACGCGATCATCAAGCCGTAATCCTACTGCGTCGATCTCGCAGCCGGTAAAATCTTCATGCACGATCTTATGCAACTGGCCATTATCCAGGAAATATTTAGTTTCTGCCACAATGGAATCGTTATTTTCTTTATCATAGATCTTATAAAGCTTTTTAGATGTGAGGCAACCATCTTCCGACAAATTATACGCGATGAAATAATAGGCATTTTTGCAAATATTATGCTCAAGCATGTCAACGGGCAAACGATCGTACGCCTTATAGCAACTTACAGTTTTTAAATTTTTGCAGAACTCTAAACTCAAGATACTTTTTCGCTGCCCAAGGCTTGCAAGGTTGATGTTAAAACCAAGCTGACGCATTGACCTCTTAAAACTGTAAATATTTGTTTTTAATCCGTCATCAAATAAAATATAGACCTTGATAGAAATAGGACTACTGTCTCGGATAGAATATCCTATTCTAGTGTTTGTGTTATTTATCAAAGAACGCAACTTCTTTAGTGAAGCAAAACCGTTTGCAGGTAAGATAGACCTTCCGATAGCAAGGATGTCGTGGAATAAACCTTGATTTTGCGTGAACCTTATCTTGCCAATGATCTCTATAACACATCTATTTTTTAGATTTATAGTGTCAAGCTTGAACCCTGTATGAAATACGGATAACTCTGGATTATTGAGTATTATAGGGAGTATCTTTTTCATTTTTTTTGAAAGTTTGAATTTATTCAGATAATATTTTATTTTATCGTTTACAGATACAGAATGAAAAAATTTAAAACCATGTTTTCTTATTGTTTCATATAGATATCCGTAACACTCACTGTCAAAAGGGCAGGATGCGCATAGCCCGCTTTTAATAGTAAACCTGTTGCTCATATAGAATTTGAAAAAATCATCAATTTGGCGTTTTGTTTTAGCATTAAATAAATATTTTTCAGCTTTTAGCCCGATCTTTGTGCAAAAAGGTGGTTTAACCGTGGCCAATTTTTTATCTTGTTTAAATGTGATCAGATCATGACAGAAGTTTTCAAGAAAGCAGTACCTGCATCTTTCGCCGTGGCAGTACATTTTTTTTCCTTTGATCAGAAACTGCCTAAAGATCTCTTTGCGGGCTTTGATCTCTTCATAAAATTTGTTCGGGTGCTGCATAAGATGTTCAAAGCCTTCAAGCGCGTAAGGTGGAAAACGGTTAGCCCAAATATGCAGGCTTGGATCAAGCGAAAGCTGAAAAGCTTTCCTCAAGAAGGGCAAGGATTTATCAATATCGTAAAATAAGGTTGTTCTATTATCCCAGGCCCGGCCGAAAGGTATTATATGCAATATATCGAATTCCCGCGCGCCGATGTTAATGAGTTTCTTTATGATAGTTTTTAAATATTTTACATTAAGTTTATTAACAACGATATCCACGCTTACAATGAGGTTTTTTTCTCTGAACGCGTTTTTTAACGCTTGCATTGTTTGGCGATAGGAACCATTTACTCCTGTCAGTCGGTCATGCAGCTTTTCAGTGTGCCCATGGATGGAGAAAGTTACTTCGCTTAATCCACTGGCCAGGCAATTTGTAAGAAAATTTTTGTAAGCGAACATTCTGCCATTGGTGATTATCTGGATATGATCGTAACCTATTTTTCTGGCTGTTGTTATGATATTGATCAAACCGGGATGCAGCGTAGGCTCCCCTCCGCTTAAAATTGCTCGATTAGCTCCTGACTTTCGGCCTTTGCGAAGCTCAGCGAAAATGTGATTCAATGGGATATGGGCCCCATTTTGGGCTTCGCTATCCAGACAGAATAAGCAACGGTTGTTGCAGGTTCGCGTCAATCTGACCCAGTGTTTTTTTATGATCGCCGCCTGTTCTCTTGGGTCTGTCATTTTATAGGCCTTATTTCATTCGGCTCAATGGTGTGCGCGTACTCATAGAATACACCGCCGCAAAGATCTTTTTTTATACATCGCCTACAAAGGAAAAGTTTTGTTCTGTTACGGATAGGCCTAAGGTTTTTTGTTCTTTTCAAATATGTAGCTTTGCGGCCTTTCCATAGCTCAAAAGTTACGCGAGGTGACCAGTAAAGATCGTTAGAAAGTTTTTCATAATTACGAAGCGCGCAAAGGGGCATTCCAAAGAATTTCAGATCAATGGACTTCTTCTCGCAAATGCGACTAAGATCCGGCAGTAGTCTCGTTATGGATCTAAGCCGTGGTGTTAAACGGCAGAAGTGTCGCAAGCCTTTTCCATCAGGGGCAACAAAAGAAAAAAGCATATGCCTAAGTTTGCGAAAATGTGAAACAAAATCAACAATTTCTAGTAAAAAGTCCATATTGTAAGGCGTTATGACGGTATTGGAAAACAAAGTAACAGGGTTCAGGTTATTGTTGATATTTGAAAATGCTTTTTTTAGCCTATTAAAGCTTTGCGGGTTGGATGTATGCGTGTTATGGATCTTTGTGCAGGGGCCGTGAATAGATAGACAAACCTCATCAAGATACGGTAAAACTGCGTCACAGAATTTATCCGAAGCAAAAGAACTGCCATTTGAGCCTATGTAGGTCTTTAAGCCGCATGATTTGGCAAAACTAAGGATCTCAACAATATCCGGATGAAGTGTGGGCTCTCCACCGGTGAAGCTTATGTGCGAGATGCCTTTTTTTACAGCCTTACCCAGAGCTTCAAAAATAATGTTCTTATCAACAAAAACATCCTTAAATCTATTAAGTTGGTCGCTTTCGCTGCAGAATATGCAATTGTTCGCGCAAGCATAAGAAATATGAAATTCCATTCTAACTATTTGCAAGGGATTCATAGATATACCAAAGGCCATTTTCTTTCAAGCCTTCTTTTAGATCTTCAGAAAATTTAGAGAACATATTTCCAACATAAATATTATTTTTTAGATTACGCGTAAGGTTGTTTTCTTTGTATATAACATCAATTGCTTCCCTATTTGAGATCCGTTTTTTATCCAAAGAATCAATATTTTCTGTTAGTTTATCAATATGCCCTATTACATATTTTCGCCTGACATTTTCATCTTTGATCAAGTAAGTCAAGCAAGCCGAATATAAAGATCCGTCAATATTGACGGATAGCTCCGTATTGAACCTTACCGGCGAAAGCCAGTTCTTTAAATTTAAAAGGACGATCTTTTCATGTTTTAGGAGACCCGGGTAAGAGCGCGCTATGGACGCAAGGCCTTTTTTTAATTTGGTTATCTTATCTTTTTTCCAGCGTGGGCCGCACGCCATCATGATCCAGATATTTTTGAAACCCAGGTGTATTAAGGAATGAAAATTTTTTACAATGTCATGGGCAGTTTCAGGTGTAATAACGGTGTAGCAATAACATTTAACGTTGTCTTTGAAGATAAGCGGAAGGTTTCTTGTTGTAAGAGAATAAGAATCTTTACCGCTGATCTGGGGGCGGTTGATGTTGTGGGATCTAGCTTGCCCGTCAAGGCTGATAATAAGCATGGTATTGTTTTTCTTGAAGAATTTTATTTTTTCCCGTGTAAGCAGAATGCCATTTGTAGTTATTACAAATTTAATTTTTTTGCCCTGTATTCGCGCCTTTCTGTTCCCGTATTCAATAGACCTTTTCATAATGCCAAATGGTAGCATTAAGGGTTCCCCTCCAAAAAATTCAAATATCAGCTCAGTTTGGCGCGAGGTTAATAGTAGATCTACAGCTTTTTTTAATGTACTTTCGGAAATATAGACATTTTTCTTTTCAGTGCGGCAGTAGCTGCACCTAAGATTACAAGCCCATGTGGTTATAACTAGTAGATACATAACATACCCCTTTTAGCCTAGTATGGAACGAATTCTTTGCTGCCAAAAAGCTCCAGGTAAGCCTTAAATATGCCTGGGCATGCAACCTTTCGGGAACATTTTTGGCATTTATCCGTGAATACGGCATTAAATTCGTTTTTTCCTGATAGAAGAACAAGCCTAGACGAATCTTTATCAAAAATATATAAACGTACGGCACCCATTGGGATGGGTTTAAAACCAGGGTAAAATTTCTTTAGACGTTCCAAGATACAAAGAGGTATAAAGGCTGTTTCAATTGTCTTTATGGGAAGTTTTGAATTCAAAGTTTCAAAAGACTTTATTAATTTTGAAAAAGAGACACAGCATTGTTTGTATTGAATTGAGCTTTGTTTATCAAAATTATAGTCAGGGTAATAGAACCAAAGGGAAAGAGCTATCCTGGGGTATCGCAAGCCGAAGAATTCTATCAAATTAGGCAAGGTCTCATAATTCTGCGATAATATCACAGAATGAACACTAACGGAAAGTTCTTTAAAACTTGTGAGTGTTTTTAACGCAGCGATCAATTTAGTATAAGCACCATTGGTACACGTGATGCGGTCATGCACAGAGCGGCTATGGCCGTAAACGGGCATCTCAAAACCGGTCACTCCCTTCGCTATAAGGCTTTTTACATATTTACGGTCGTTGAATCTCAAACCTGAACTCCACAACGTAATTTTATTAAAACCACTTTCCCCTGCCAGCTTAAGAATATCCGGCAATTTATTGTATTCATCTATCTTTTCTCTCCCCCAAATATTGAGATGTTTGTTAGTTTTGGAAGATGTTTCAAAAAACAATTTGATCTTATCCAGATCAATTACAGCCTTTTCAATATTTTTGTTCAAATCTTTAAAACGGATACCATTTATTTGCCTGGAACAAAAAAGACATCTATATTCACAGTTCCCGTTTTGTATGTCCAGGGCTATTTTTTTATAGACCAGATCTTTCCTTTTTTGTAGAACGGATCCGGTGCAACGTGAAATATAAATACACGAAAGGCACTTTTTTTCTTTTAAAGCGGTTAATTGGATGATCTCTGATCTTTTTTGGACTTTACCGTCTGGTGTGATCAAATATCCTGGATTAGCGACGCTTTCGTTGAGTATAAATGATTCATAACATTTCATAAGGCAGAAAGGTATACCTTCAATGCATATTTTTATCTTTTTTTCATATCGGTCCAAGATTTTTTTAAGAATGGGTATGAGACGTCTCAAGGATACTGATAATCGCTCGTAATCGGATGGTTCAATTATATTGCCTGGGACTGTAGGGTCTCTAGGGAACAAATTTGTTAAAGTTAAAAATCCCAGCCCCAATTTTACTGCCTGATCCACTATTTCAGGTAAATAGTCATAATTATCTTTGCAGAGGACCGTTACAGAACCCATTTCCGCATGGGGATATTTTTTAATATTTTTTATAGCTCTTAAAAGTTCTTTGAAACCTAGCGTTGAAGCTTTGGTTATTTTGTCATAAAGATACGCGGAGTGTGCCGGCAAAGATAGAACAAATGTTTTTACACCTGCTTTTATGAGCGCGTTGGTATAGTCTTCATAGGCAAGCCTCCTGCCATTTGTTAACAAAACTATATTCTCATAGCGTGCTTTGGCGGCAAAGGATATAAAGTCCAATAGATCATAGGACAGTGTGGGTTCGCCTCCTGAAAATTCAATGAGGCGCGCGCCTGTTCTCCTTAGATTAAATATATGCGTTTTGAGTAACGCGGGTTCTATATTTCGGCAAGGTTTCTTATCCTGGTAACAATAAATACATCTGTTATTGCATTGATGCGTTAGTTCCGCGGTGACACTGTAAATGCCAGGGTTGGGGGTTATCATGAATTTTTTCCGTCAAGGATGCGCAAGCAATTAACAAAGTATTCTTTTGATACTCCGCGGCACGATCGTCTTTGCAGGCAAACATTGCAAAAATTAAAGTAATGATTAGTTTCGTCAAAATCAGATCCGATAACTGTCTCGGGTTCATTGATCCTTATTTTAAATTTTTCATAGATACATGGCGGCAGAGAACCGTCATAAGGAATATAATAACGAAGCGTATTTTTTTTGCAGTAGTTAACGGCTTTTTTTAAAAATAAAAGCGATTTTTGTATGTCGGGTATAAGGCCGGGATCGCCTCTTACGCTATCGCAGTTAGGTTCAATAAAAGAAAAAGCAAAACGCTTTATCGAAAACTCAGTATGTAAATTTTTAGTCAATTTTAAAAGGCTGTCATAGTTAAGGGCAAAAATTAAAATATTCGCGGTGATCGTCACTTTTGAGGCAGCAAGGTTCTTTATACCGGCCATTTTTTCTTCAAGGGAATCCTTGTCTTGTGTAATTCTTCTATTTACCCCTTCGTTTAAATGCTGTATTGATACGACCGCGTCAGTAAGCCCGTTTTTTTTCAATTCTTGAACAAAATGTTTATTGCAACACTTTCTGCCGTTCGTCATTAAAGTGATCTGTTGGTAGCCTTCTTTTCTAGCGATCGCGATGTAGGTTAAAAGATCTTTAGAGAGCGTTGGTTCCCCTCCGGTAATATTTAACCGGTTGCAACCACTTCTGTTGCGTAAATTTTTTTCAATTTCTTTGCGGCCTAATGATCTAGGCGCTCCATCCTGTTGAAATAAACGGGAACAAAATATGCAATTTTGGTTGCATTTATCCGTTATTGAAATTCTCTTAGTTAAAGATTTCATTTAAATGAAAAATAAAGGTCCATTTTATCTCTTGTGTGATTCCTATCTACTGCGACGATAACAGGATAGACCGTAGCATTTCTTTTTCTTGCGATCTCTTCTATATCTTTTAGCTGGGTCAAGATCCGGCAACCGGGAATATATGACCGCGCAAAACGTTTTATAAATGAAAGCGTTTCGTTACTAAAGTGATTTTTTTCTGCTTCAAAAACTTTGTAGAGCTTTATTGATAATAATTTAGCGTCATCCGAATATCGGTGTGTAACGTAAAAAAAAGAGTTGTCTGTATCCGAGAACTTTGCGATAAATCTTTCAAAAAGCCCTTTTTTGTTAAATAGGCCGTAAGAAGCCAGTAAAGCTTTTATTTTATTTTTGTTGAGCTTGCGCTCCAGGTAATAGATCTTAATATTGCAAAGCTTAAAAGGTAAAAAATCGACAGAAATAGCTCCGATCGTATGATTTTGCGCGCTCAATATATTTTTTTGGTCTATGTTCAAGATCCTGCAAATACCGCTCAATTTGGCATAGATCTCTTTTTGAGCATAGTGGTTGTGGAGTTCTTCAAAATATATCTTCAACCTGGGAAACTCTTCTTTATGCAACCACTCACAGCCAAAAGTTGTTTGGTGTTTTTTGTCCGTTCGCGACATATAGCTCAATAGATCTTTTAGGATAGGTTCATTATATGTGTTTGGAAAAAGCTTTAATATCTTCATGAGCTTATCGTTAAATAGGCCTTTTTCTGAAAAATCATTGTAGCTGTAGCGAAGCCCCTTGGATCCCTTTTCATTAGAAATAGAAAAATCAAACTTCTGGTTAGATCTTAACCAATCAATCCTGAAGTTTGAGAAAAGTATCTTGTTCATTTTATTGATCTGTACTTTTTTTACCTCAAGCAGATTTTTTTTAATAAGATAGTCAAAGGTATCATCAATGCAGGGGCGCATATTGTCATGCGGCTTTGAAACTCCAGAAATTTCCATGCAAGGTTGAAATTCATGCCAACCAAACATCTCCGCGTATTCTTTCCATGGGCCCTCGCATATCTTCCTATGCTTACACGCGGTACATATCTGGCCCTTGACCTTTGCCTCGTTCTGGCGTACGAGTGTGAAATCTTCTATGGTATAGTCTAGATCAAATACCTTTGTCCTGGGGATGTGTGTTTCCGCGATGTAACGCTCGTAACCCGGCATAAAACAAAAAGGTATTGCTTCAGTGGTCATTTTTGCGCCTGCCGATGACCCTATATCAATTGCTCTTTTTACATAGGGGGCCACGAGCGATTTTCTTGGGACTATTGAAAGCCTATATTTGGACGCGTTGCCCAGTACGTGCACAAAGGCGAATTGGATATTTGGAACACCTGCCTGCACTAATAGGCGCGATACTTCAGGTAAATGACGAAAATTAGACTTAGTGATAACGGTATTAGTAAGTACTTTTTGATGTAATGAAATTAAATTTCTTATGCCTTGCAGCGTCTCTTCAAAACTACCTTTGGTAGCCGTAAGGTAATCATGCAGTTCAGGATTGTGTCCATGTATGGCAATGGCAAATTCATTTGCCCCGGCTTCTATCATTTTAAGGCAGAATTCTTTATAGGCGAATCTTCGTCCATTGGTCTGTATCTGGATCAATGTGTATCCTAATTTTTTTGCAAAGGCCACGAGCTCAAAGATATCTTCTCTTATTGTGGCTTCTCCACCCGTAAAAACCACGCAGTGACACATCTTGGCTGAATTTTTAAGATATTTTTTTAATTCATGGGTGGACTTATTGCCGAATTCCTTTTTATGCGCCTGCACGCAAAACCTGCAATTGTTATTACAGATAAAACCAGTTTTGAGGTCTATTCTTTCCATAAACGCCTATTGTTGAAGTAAAGTTACGAAATTAGTTAGGACACGATCCGCATTTAAAGTTGAAGCATAGATATCAGGATCAAGATGCCTTCGGAACAAAATGTCAAAATCCGCGCGCTTTCGCCAGTCTATTCTATCTATTTGACTAACGTTGCCGATCTTTAAGTCAGTCCTTAAGTGAGCGAAGTGTTTTGATAAGATCATATTGTTTAGAAAAACATCACCATCGCAGTCAACAACAAGGCCATTATTAAAAAGTGGAGTAGGGCTCAAAGTTTTTATATTTTTTACATTAATTTTATTCCCAAGTTCCATAAGTTGATTTATGGAATTAGCGGTGATCTTGAACTGGTGTTCAAGGATACGCAGGTTTTTTTTGCCCCAGAAGTTAAAATACGCGGGCAGGAAATTAAATTTTCTGAATCCAAGTTTCCAAAAAAAAGCAAATTCATCGCTGAGGTCCTTTGCTTTTGGTGGTGTTATGAGTATATTTATACCGCAGTCTGGCAGCTTTTTAAGTAATAGATCGCTTTTATTAAATAGGGCCTTATGATGGCTATACCATAATTCAATGTCCTTATTAGCCGCGAAAAAATCTATGGCATCTTTATTTAAGAGAGTGCCGTTTGTAGTTATTTCAAATCTCAAATTTTTTGACCTGGCTCTTGCGGAAGTAATTATTTTTTTAATGATTGGAAATTCCAGGAGGGGCTCGCCTCCGAAAAACTTAATGCGTGGAGTAACGCAGGAGAATTTATTTAAAAAAATGGATACCGCCTTAGAAGCGACTTCCAGCGTGATATTTTTTTTATCTTTCTTAATGTTACAGTATCGGCAGACTAAGTTACAGCGATGAGTGACTATCAGTATCAACTGTGAGATGGATTCCATTCATTTAACTACCATTGCCCATGAGAGCCGTGTGAGGTATGTGATGGGTGGCTCGCGTGAGTAGGCCCTGAGCTATGCCCTCCCTCACCCGTTGCGAAGAAAATATTTTGTGGGGCACCGGCACCGCTGCTGTGGCATGCCTGGCTGGAATCCAAAGTACTTGCCAAAAAAGCCAAAGTTAAGCCTATTTTAGCGATACTTTTTTTGCTGATCTTGCCTTCTTCGTTAAAGCAGTAATTCTTTAAATGCTTACGGATCTGCGGTAAAGTCGTATTTTTACTCTTCCTGCGCTTTTTTTTCATTTTTTACCTCCATCAAGTCCATAACTTTTTTTGATCTTAATATCTTCTATGCAAGTTTCCTTTTTGTATTCTTTTATTTCTTCGCATGTTTCACATATTCCTTGACTTTGTCGCGCGGCACCAAGACAAAGCCATTTCAATTGAACATTCTTGATGTTTTTGCATAGTTCCTTGTCCTTGGTCTTTATAGCCTTTAAATAATAAACAAGGTTTTGTGTGGCTACTGAAGAAGATTTGGACGGATCCAGGCTTGAAATGGCTCTACAAGATCCTTTGTCCAATTGAGTCTCTTTTTCACAAAGCGATGGATCTTGCTTAAGAATGAGTTGGCTCAGTATTTTACAGCCTTTTGCGTCTTTTTTTGATTGCGAGCTTTTCTCACACGCGTCTAAAATTTCTTCAGTCAAACGCTCCTCTTGGATCAATCTTCCGTAATAAAACCAGTAGGTAGTGATTATTTTTTTGCATTCATCCGGATTCACTAAATTGTAGCATTCATTCACGTCATCATTTGCGGCACTCCGGCAAATGAAATAATTTAGCAAAAGGTGTGATTTAAGAATATACGGCGATTGACGAAAATCGATCCGTTTCATATCCAGGCCGGCTACGCATTTATCTATTTCAGAAGTTTTAATTTCTGCAGCCTGGACACTTGCTGTATTTGAAAAACAAAAAGTTAAAAATAGCATGCTAAAAACTAAGCTTTTAAGTATTTTTTTCATCTTTAGATCCTTTTTTTGCACCAGTTTTCAAATATTGATTTTGTTTTTTTGTCTTTCATTTTATCAAAAATATGATCTAAAATGCCTTTATTTATACGGCATCTATCATTGAATGGTTCTCTGCCGAAGATGTTATTATTTACGTTATAGTTATAGATCGGGCAAACACCACAATAAGGATTGTAGACACAGTCAGAACATCCTGCCAAATTTTCAAGGCATGATGAGACAGCAAGAGAATTGGAAACCGGGCTTTTTATAAGATCTGTGTGCGAATGAGTGCAAACGCTTCCCAGTTTAAATGATCTTTCTCCCATTTGCCCAAGCATCCTTCCTTCATCGCAGGTGTAAACATCGCCGTTATAGTCGTAAGCAAGCTGCCCTGTAGCTGCGCCGCACGGGGAGCGCATATCTAAAAAATTAGGGTCATTGTCCGATAGGATCTTTTTTAGGAATATCAGGGCAGTCCTCTCAGTTATCTGTTTTCCGCTTATATTTTTTTTAATAATATAATCAAGGGCCTTTTTGTAAAAATTCAAGAATTCCGCAGCTGAAAAACCGATATTTGACCAGTTGTCCTTGGCTAATCCAAAAGGTATCGCGGGCCTGAGATGGATCTGATCTAGCCCCAAACGGATATATTCATCAATGATCTGTTTATAAAGCGGGAATGAATATCGCGTGACCGTAGCCAGCGCGTTAACATGGTGAGGGAACGATCTATTGTCAAAACTTTCTTTAAATTTTTTTAACCACATTATCGTTTTTTTATGGCTATTGGCCTCTGATATAAATACGCGTTGCTTATTGTGCAGCTTTTCAGGGCCGTCCAATGACGTGCAAATACTTATCTTGTGTTTCACGAGATATTTAAATTGATCCTCAGTGAGTGCCGTTAGGTTTGAAACGAGCGCGAATAAAAGATCTTTCTTTGCCTTTATATTCTTTTTAGTCGCTTCTTCAATTATGAAGCGGATGATATCAAAGTTTAAAAGAGGTTCCCCACCTTGAAATTCTATTGTTATAGATGGGCTTGGTGATTCAAATATCCTCTCAATGACTTTGCGGGCAGTGGCAATATCCATATGAAGCCGCTTGCTGCCATCAGTATTGCGGGAACTTGTTTGGCAGTATAGACAGCCATGATTACAGCTAAGTGTTGTAACGATGATATGCAAAGATGTGCTTGAAGCTAAAAAGGAGTGCCGGGCAGCATATTTAGTTATAAGTTTCTGTAGATCAGCAGTGTTTTTTAGAAAACCTTTTAGCTGTAATTCCTTATATTTGTCTTGGCCAAATTTGTTTAGCCGGCCGGAAATAAAATTGTCAAAATCGCGTGTGGATAAAAAAGAATATTCGCCAACGTCGTTTGTTAACAAAAAGTTGCCTTTTATTTCTTTGAAACGGAAGAAACCGAGCTTATTAGTTTCTATTTGTGTCTGTTTTATCATTGTATGATGCCGAGGCAATAATTCTTAAATTCGTCAGCCAGGCTGTTTTTATGATCACTGGATATATTTCTGGCTTCAACGAGTGTGTAGTTATGTATCTTTTTTACCTTAAAATCAGCAAAGTCAGAATAAGCTGATATGGCTTTTTTGATCGCCGCAGAAGGGTATATAGATGAGTTAAACCTTAGGCCTATTTTTTCTCTTTTTACCATATTTCTTCTCCCAGGGGATCGCAATGCCTAGGGGGTCTTCCAAATAATCCAACTTTTTTTGTTTTGGTTGATCAACCGCAGTTGAAAAAGGTGTGTTGTATAAAGCACGGCCTATTATGTATTCCCTTATATTCTTATTGTTTTTGCTGATCTGATAGCGGACAGTTGAATATAATAATTCATTCAAAAACTCGCCTTTTAATGCCTCCCATTGCCCGTTGCTTAGTTTCCCTTTACCTTTCAAAAAAACATCAATATGATCCTGTTTCTTATTTTTATCCAAATATACATAAGCTCGGTCAATAAAAGAGTAACAACAATTCAAGATCGCTTCTAGGGGGTAGATCTTAGGATCAAGTGTAAGTGCCTTCATAGTTTAAATTGTATTATTCCCAGGATAAGGACGTGCCGTTGTTAACATAATTGCAACATAGAAAAAAACCATCTGTTCCTGCGGGAGTCAAAGGGGCTTGAGCAATGGATGTTCCGGCAGGGCAATTTTGCGTGCCGCTTGTGGGTGTGAAAGTATACCTTATACAACCAATCGTATTTACTATCCTGCCGCCCTCTATTTTTAAATACGGCGTTCCGCTATCGCGGACTAAGTGCAATCTAGCGGCATAATTAGACGTGGCATCATCTGAAAAGTCTATATAAGGGCTGCCGGCTATGCCGCGCAACTCTATGCCGGCATTGGTATCGTCATTTATAGTGACCCTGCTTGAGCCGTCTGCCATGACCGCGTCAAGTTTGCCTGTAGGCGCGTTAGGCGATCCGATTCCGACGCGGCCAGAGATAACAATATTACCATCGGTTACCGTTGCGGTACGGTAAGCATTGCCGACTGACATGTTATTGGCCATCATGCGCTCAGCGCTTAAATTCCTATAAATGCCGTTTGGCGCGGGGTAATATGTGGTAATTGTGATCTGTTCTTCCGCGCGGCAAACAAAGATCAGCGCGGGTGTGATAAGTAACGCTATCAGTAGTATTTCTATTGGGTTGGATCTTTTTCTCATATACCTAGTATATTAATACAAAAACTACTAAAAATCAACACCAGCTTTAAAATTTAACAAGCCGGCGGAAAACCCTAAAAGGATCCAGAAAAGAAGCGCGCCCTGCGATGTGTAAAGGCTTGATTCAAGCATGCCATGTGTAAGGTAAGCGATGAGACTGCCCATAAACCCCAGCGCAAGGGTCTTAATGAACATATCGCCTGATATGCGGTAAATTGACAAAAGCTTTGTAAATATGCCTGATATCATTGCGATGAACGAGAATAGTCCGAGTAGGCCTATCTCTGTTGCCATTTGGACATACATATTATGAGCATATGGCTGGCCGCCTGATCCGTAAAACGGATCTCCGGCCGTACAGAATTTTTGATAATTGACGCCGAAAGAATGCAGGCCGTTGCCTAAGACAGGATGCATGCCGATCATTTTAGCGGCCACGCCCCACATTTTTATCCTACCGAAGATCGTCTGGAACAAGGAGCCGTTGGGCCAACTCGTCAAAGAGGCCGGCAAAAGAAAATATGCCAGTAATATCCCAAGCATTAAAAATAACACAAGCCTCCACTCTCTTTTAACGCAGGCGAAAAAAACGATGGCCGCGTATACTCCAAGGGCGGCTCCCGGAGCAAAAGATAGTATTAGAACGAAGGCAGAAATAAAAGACGCAAGAGCAAGCGTGCTCTTTACTATGCCTCTGGCATAAAATAAGAAAAGGCACAAAGAAATAGGTAGAATGGCCCCCAGATATATTCCAAGGCTACCTGCCTGCAAAAAAGACGCGGTCACTCTTTTTATACCCAGATGGGGATAGCTCATCAGAGGCCTAAAAGAAAACCAGTCGCTTCCGGTAAAATATTGCCATAGACCGTCTACAGAGACAATGAACGCGGAAAATATCAGGACAGATATGAGGAACTTTAAACGCCTTGTGCCTGTGATGCCGCATACAATAGATAAAAAAACAAAAAAATACATTGTAAGTTTGCGCAATCCGGTAAAGCTTAAAGAAATATCACAGGTGTTAAGCATTGAAAGCATGGAAAACATCAAAAAAGCAAAGATCGGCCATTTTGAAGCAAAGTTTAAGGCGTGTTTAGGCCCGAATAATATCTTTAACAGGCAACAAAAAATGGCAAGGCCGATCCCTAGTGAGGTGAAAGAATTGTATATCGGCAAGAAAAAAATAATAAAAGCCAGTGAATAAAGAAAAGTCCTGTCACAGAGTTTAAGCAGGCCTGTTTTCTTTGGGCTCGGATTTGGCATTTTTTAACTTGATGATAACGCCTGTCACAAGAGATAAATAAGCCACATTGGCCAAAAATTCAGCAATAAAACTTAAATTGAAAGAAAGAAGAATAGCACAAGAAAACAATAATGCCACAAAAAAAAGAATACATTTATCCGAAAAGTCCTTATTTATAAACCAAACAATAGCACTGAAACCTAATAATTTTCTTGATGCATTCTTACCTGAAATTTTAAGGAATTCTAAATAAATATGCTTATATTCAATTTCCGAATAATTGGGTGGCCTGGAGTAATGGTATCTGGAAACGATTTCACGTATTATAAAATTAAATAAAGCAGGTATCTGAAATAGTAAGATCAATAATGCGACAACACCCACATAAGATTTCTCAAAAAATAATAACCGCGCAGGTAGGAAGTCAGAAATTTTATACAACAAGATCAATAGCAAAATACACGGAACATAGGAAAAACAGTATTTAAAAAAGAAATTATCTATGGAAAGACCGAATAAAAATTTTAATGAATACAGGATAGCAAGCCCCCAGGCTGCGCATATGAAGGTAGCAAAAAAATAAAGCATTGTATTAGACTTCGGTTTTTTTTCAACTGAGGACTTAAAAAGTACGGCACCAAAATCAGTTGATGAAATATTATTTAATATTTTGATGCTGTAGCGGTCATCAGGGATTATAAGGATAGAGTTTATTCCCTTGGTTGTGAACTCAGGAGTAATTATGTAATAGAATTCTTTTAGTTTAGCCCTGTTCCTGAATATAGAATGAACGATGCGTTTAGAGTTAAAATATACTTTTTCCGGGATGTTATCCCCGAAGATATTTAAAAGATACGTCCCACGCTCAGGAAGCTGAAAAGAACGCCCACCTCTAATGTCTAAGATCTTAACCTGGAATTTCTTAAATTCAGGTATGGTGAGCCTCGCGAAAAAAAAAGCGAATAAAATTCCCACGATCATCTGGAATACGACAAGCTTTATAAGTTTCATGACCTATTCCCTTGTTTGTTTATAGACGCGATGATCGTATTAATAGGCATGGCTATCATATCTTCTAAAGATACAGGCATAACCAAGGTCCAATTCTTTTCGCTAAGAGTCCCCGGGAAGTTTATCCTTATGTCCCATGGGTCTTCGTCAAAGA
>Ga0082335_1000527_pt1 | contig 96248 bp, 104 predicted proteins | sample Subgrocontami58m_FD_72375 | JGI IMG/M metagenome (GOLD analysis project Ga0082335, IMG submission 72375) | Subsurface groundwater microbial communities from S. Glens Falls, New York, USA - GMW37 contaminated, 5.8 m (SPADES assembly) (version 2) ...
CCGACTCGACGCAGCGGATGTTGAGATAGCCAACCTTCATCACTTCTTCGATCTCGAGATCCTCGACGCTGCCCGCATTGGCGGCGAGGCTCAGGATGGTGTCCTGCGCCTTGGCGTGCAGGATGAGGCGCGTCGAGTCAGCCTTCGGATCGCAGCCCACGATCAAAATGCGATGACCCATCTCCGCCAGAGCGGCCAGCGTGTTCTGGGACGTCGTCGACTTGCCGATGCCCCCTTTGCCATAAAATGCGATTTGCCGTAGTGACGACATGTCTATCTCCTCTTGGGCCCCTACTCATTGCCGCAGCTCTCTCGCGGCGCCTTGCTTCGCTGCCGAGTTAGAGAAGGACTCCCAGTAAGAGGTTCTCTTCGACGGCCCTCGATTCTCGAGCCGGTCCGTCTTTCGCAATGTCCATGCCAGCACTTGCGGAGGGCGATCGCCAAACGAATACATTTTGAAAACAATTAGTTGATGAAGGCCGTCGACGGGGTGTTCGATGTCAAAAAGCTAACAACGATGTGATGTGGGCGACAAAGTTATTGCCGACGGCGGTCGATGCTTTTTGTGATCTTTTTCGTCGTCGTAGCGTCGTTCTCAATGGCTTCCTTGAGATAGTCGGCGCGATGATGAGCCTTGCGGCGTGGAGCAAACGATGTTCTTTCCCTCTCGGCGTTATAGCCGCACGTCCGCCTTTCCCGCTCCGGACCCTTCGCTCGTAAAAAGGTTCGGCATCGTCAAAAAGCTCCAAATGGCAACATTGTTGCATCCAGAGCCTCTCCGGCGAGTCGCGCGCTTACGACAAGCCGCGGCGGCTTACAGACGCGGTTGGAGCATAAGACACAATGTCAGCAGTCATCAGCCTGCAGGATCGCGGCGTTGTCGAAATTGCCGGGGCCGACGCGACCAATTTTTTGCATAATCTCGTCACCAACGACATCGCCAAACTTGCCCCGGGCGAAGCCCGCTTTAGCGCGCTGCTGGCGCCGCAGGGAAAGATATTGGTCGATTTCCTGGTCTTCGTCGAAGGCGAGGGCGAGTCGCGCCGCTATTTGCTCGATTGTCCGAGCAGCTTAGAGCCGGATCTCCTGCGCCGCCTCGGCATGTACAAGCTGCGCGCGGCGGTGAGCGTCACCTCCAAAAGCGACGAATTCGCAGCCTTCGCCGTTCTCGCGGAGGCGCGACCGGAAATTCCCGCGCTGGTGATCGCGCGGGACCCGCGCTCCGCGACGCTGGGCTGGCGGCTGATCGCGCCGCGCGGCACGAAGGCGGAAGACGCGCGCGAAGTCTATGAAGCGGCGCGCATCGCCGCGGGGGTTCCGCAAGGCGGGGTTGATTTCGCCTATGGCGCCGCATTTCCGCACGAAGCGAACATGGACCTGCTCGCCGGCGTTGATTTCACCAAGGGATGCTATGTCGGCCAGGAAGTGGTGTCGCGCACGAAGCATCGCAATCTCGCGCGCAAGCGGGTGACGCCTTACCATGTGGAAGGCGAAGCGCCAGCGCCGGGAACAAAAGTCATGGCGGGCGAGATCGAAATCGGCGTGGCGGGCTCGCATAGTGGCGATCGGGGCCTTGCGTTGATCCGCCTGGACAGGCTCGCCGACGCTATGGCGGCCGGAACAGTCTTGACTGCCGGCGGTGCGTCCTTGGAGTTCGTCGTGGAGCGGGCAGCGAGTTGAAGCCGGCTTAAAACTGATGCGGCAACGCGGCGGCGCCAATGGCGCGACGTCGTTGGCAGGCTGTCATCCCTTCAATGCCTCGCCCGCGAGACGCTCGCGGGCCGCTTCCGCGACGAGCGGATCGCTGTCGTTGATCAAATGTCCGATTTCTTCCACGTTCAGTCTGGTCGCAACGTAATGGCGCACGCGCCAGTCGGCGTCATCTCTCAAATCCGACAATTGTTCCGGCGTCAGCCTTTGCGCCGCTTCAAGGCGCACATCGGCGTTCGAATCTCGACACATTCGCCCGAGCCACTGGGCGTCGATCCGTTGCGCGACGATACGCCGAACTTCCACTTCCGGGTCATCGAACATCATCACCAGCAGCGCCGGCGCGACCTTCCGCGCGATGACGATCCGCACGTAATAATCCTCATCCTGCATCATCGGCAGAAGGTCTGGATCATCGAGCAGAGTGGCGACGCGAATGCGCACTTCGCGATGCGGATCGTTACGCAATTCGCATTGATAGCGCGCAGGCAATCGCCGCACAGCTTCCCAGCGCACGGTTTCATCTGGATCCGACAATAGGCGCGGCAAGAGAAACGGATTGGCGAATTTCGCCGCTATGGCGCGCACTTCGAAATGTGGATGCGAGAGATAGCCGTCGGCGAGCTCAGGATTCCAATTGAAGAAGCGATCGATGCGCCGCGCATATCGGTCGTGTACGCAGGCTTTACGCAATTCGCATCGCCCGGCGGCCAGCCGGTCTCGATGCGCGCAGTTCGCACAATCGATATCCAAACCGCGCCAGTCGCGCGCTTCGTCGATCTCACGCGTCATCTTCGAGGCCGATTCTATCGAGAACGCCGAGAAGAACCTTGGCGCCAATCTTGTCAGTTGGATCGAGTTCGAGAAGCTTGGCGATTGCGACCCGGCTTTCCTCGAGTTCGCCCAGGCGCATCTGCAAATAGGCGTAGCCCTTCAAGGTAAACAGAAAGAAGCGCGGCAGCATTTCGTCGTAGCGATCGAAAACCGCGTCCTGCGCCGAGGCGCGTCGCCAATCCCGCGGCATGTTGTTTTCGCGCGCCGCTTTTTCCAGACAGCGATTGGCGATCTCCAATGCTTCTCGCAATCTGCCTTTGTAAAAGTAGAAGCGATAGAAGCCGATCAGCACCGCGGCATGATCCGGAGCCCATTGCTGGGCTTGGCGTAAATAGCGCTCCGCCGTTTCAGAATCGGCGTAGGTTTCGCTGGCGAGATGGAGAAATTCTTCGGCTTCCGGCGGCAGGCCCTCGCCAAGCAGCGCCCCGGCGAGAAGTTCCTTCTCGTCGGGGTTCAGAGCGGCGTGCTCGCCATTCACCATGACGCGCGCCTTTAATGCACATGCTCCACGACGGGCCCGCCGGTGCTCTTGCACGATCCCGTGTTCTTTGGATCGTGAAAAACGAGCCCCCCGCTTGAAGAGGAATCGGCGAAATCAATCGTGACGCCATCAAGCAGCAGGCGACTTTCGGCCGGCAGGAAGAACTTCACGCCTTCGACGACGAATTCCTGATCGCCGGCGCGCGGCGCGGCTTCCACGTCGAACAGCGCGCTGAGCCCCGAGCACCCGCCCGGCGACACCATCAAGCGAAAGCCTCCGCCTGGATTGACGCTGAACTGGATCATTCGCCGGATAAATTTTTGTGCGGCCGGCGTAAGCGAAAATTTCATTGCAGGCCTCCTCAAGCCGGCGCTTGGTAACGGGGATAGGCATTGTCGATCACGCAGGTATTATCGACCGGGCAGACGGCCGCGCATTGCGGCGCGTCGAAATGGCCGATGCACTCCGTGCATTTCTTCGGGTCGATGACGAATGTGCCGTTCTTCTCGGTGATCGCCACATTCGGGCATTCTGGCTCGCAGGCCGAACAGCTCGTGCACTGCGACGCGATGATCTTAAGCGTCATGTCTTGCTCCTTAGCTTGGTTCCTTGACGCATGTCTCAAGCCGCGTTGATGAGCGCGCCTTGACGGATTTCGGCGTCGCCGCGCTCCTGATGTTCGATTTCGCCGCTGTTTACCTTGTCGAGATAGGCCTTGAACCAGGCGATCGCCGACTTCTCGATGAACTCATGGGCGAATTGATCGACAGGCTCGATCCCGGCCTTGATCAGGTCGTTCTTCGGGCAGCCGCCGATCTTCGCGACGAACACCGCATGGCAGTCGTTGATGGCGCGGATCACCGTCTCCAGACTGTCCTCGTCGCCATATCCGCCCTGGCAGTAGAGATCGACGCGGCGATGACCGACGAATTTCGCGCCCGAGGTCGAGAGCTCGTAGACCTGGAACTCTTTGGCGTGACCGAAATGTTCGTTGATGAGGCCCGAACCCTTCGTCGCCACCGCGATCAGCAACTTGATGTCGCTCGCCGCGCCGGCCAGCGTCGCCAGCTCTTCCTGCTTCGCGGCCACCTTGGCGACGCGCTCTTCTTCGACCTTCTCTTGATAGGCCTTGCGCGACTCGAGATCGTAATCGACCTCCATCGCCATGATCTTTTCGGTGGTGAACTCAGCGCTGCGATCTTCGCCGAGCAGGCCGACCGCGTCGGCGCGGCACTGGCGGCAGTGGCGCATCATATTCATCTCGCCTTCGCAGCTGTCCTGCAGCGCCTTCAGTTCTTGCGCCGACGGACCGCGCTGGCCGTTGAGGCCGAACACCGTGCCGTGCTCCGGAGCCGAGATCAGCGGCATGATATTGTGCAGGAACGCGCCGCGAGATTTGACCGCCTTGTTCACTTCGACGAGGTGCTTGTCGTTGATCCCGGGGATCATCACCGAATTCACCTTGCACAGAATGCCCCGCTCGGTGAGCATTTCCAAGCCCTGCAGCTGCCGGTCGGTGAGGAGCTTCGCCGCTTCGACGCCGGTGTAGCGCTTATGCTTCCAGAACACCCAGGGATAGATCTTGGCGCCGATTTCCGGATCCACCATGTTGATGGTGATCGTGACGTGATCGACGTTGTAGCCGGCGATCGTGTCGACGTGATCCGGCAACGCCAGGCCATTGGTCGACAGGCAGAGCTTGATATCCGGCGCGGTGCGCGAGATCAGATCGAATGTCTTGAAGGTTTTTTCCGGATTGGCGAGCGGATCGCCCGGGCCGGCGATGCCCAGAACCGTCATTTGCGGAATGGTCGAGGCGACGGCCAAAACTTTCTTCGCGGCCTGCTCCGGGGTCAACTTCTCGCTGACGACGCCGGGACGCGATTCATTGGCGCAATCATATTTGCGGTTGCAGTAGTTGCACTGGATGTTGCAAGCGGGCGCGACGGCGACATGCATGCGCGCATAATGATGGTGCGCCTCTTCGCTGTAGCAGGGGTGGTTCTTGACCTTCTCCCAAATCTCCGTCGGCAGGTCGCCCTCGCCGGCGCCCGAACCGCAGCTCGCCTTGCCGCTGCCGCCCGACGTGCCGCAGCCCTTGTGCTCGGCGATCTTCTGCATCACGTCGCCCATAGCGACCGCCGCGTTCACCCCTTCAGCTGCCTCCGCCGTTCCCACATCCAGAGACGTCATGGCTTTGCTTCCTTCTATCGCTGCAAAGTCGCCTGTGCCGACTCTCGGCTGAGACGCAACGTTGCATCAGTTTGTCGGAGGGATCGCAACAACCATGCCAGCGCCTCAACTCATAATTCCCTATATAAATCAGAGGCGTACCGTGAACAAACAATGTAAATATTCAAACACGTCCCTACATTCTGTGTGGCGACGCTTGTTACAGATTCAACATCGGGACAGGTTCGGCGGCGCTGGGCGGCTCATGCGCTCTAACGAGCATCTGCCGCGTTATCCGTGTCGAGGCTTTTGCGCCGACGCCGCATTGTCCAGATAGACGAGTGGCTACCGTGGATTTTTACGTCCAAATCGGAACGTCATGACGCAACCGAGCGACGTCATGGTTGCATCGCTCACAGGTTGCGCGGGATCATTGTCGCGTTCTCAGCCGCTCGGAAACGAGCGCCGATAGAGCGTCTCGAACGCTGCGATTCTCCACGGCGTCGATCACTTCCCCGACGAAGGCTTCCGTCAGCAGCGATTGGGCTTCCGCCTGGGGAATTCCGCGCGCCATCAGGTAGAAAATCAAGTTCTCGTCCAGCGCGCCGACTGTCGAACCATGCGCGCATTGCACGTCGTCGGCGAAGATTTCCAGCTCCGGCTTGCAGTTGGCCTGCGCCCCTTCGGACAACAACAGGGTGCGGGCCATCATGCGCGCGTCGATCTTTTGCGCGCCGGACCGAACTAGGATCTTCCCCTGAAACACCGCCTGCGACGAGTCATCCAGCACCGATTTGAACAGCGCCTTGCTTTCCGAACGTTCCGCCGCATGGTCGAGGAACAAGGTCGCGTCGGCGTGCTCCTTGCCCTTCAATATGTTGGCGCCGCGCAGGCCAGCATGGGCGCCCGGCCCGTTGATGTTGATGAAGGACTGGTTGCGCAACACGGCGCCGCCGAGATTGAATCCGAAGTCGCTCAGCTGGGCATCGGCGGCGAGCGCGGCGACGAAGGTCGAGACATGCATCGCCGCGGCGCCTTCGTGGCTGATCTTGAGCCGCTCCAGCGACGCGCCCTCTTCCAGCACAACCTCGGTCGCGGCGTTCACATGGTATTCCTGCGCCGTTTCGCCCTCGAAGCTCTCGATCAGAGTCGCCCGCGCGCCTTTTTCAACGATGACCAGCGAGCGCAGGAAATAGGTCGCCGGCTGCGCGCCCGCCACGAAAACCAATTGTATCGGTCTGTCCACGCATACGCCGGCGCCAACGCGAATGACGACGCCTTCGCCCATGAAAGCCGTGTTGAGCGCGAAGGCCGGATCGTCGACCTTGCCCACCTGCCCGAGTTGGGCGGTCGTCGCGGCGTCGCCCTTGGCCAAGGCCTCCGACAGCGGCGCCACGCTCAGCCCTTCTTCCAAATCGGCGAGATCGGAAAGCGCTGGAGCAAAATAGCCGCCGACGAAGACGACGCGACGCGCTGCGACGCCAGAAAGAACTGCCGCACTCCGCGCGCTTTGCTTCGCGCTTTCTTCCGGCGGCGCGGCCAGGGGCTTCACGTCACGCAGCAGCGCGCGCAAATCCGTGTATTTCCATGCCTCGTCGCGTCGATTGGGCAGGCCCGTCTTGGAAAAGGCGTCGAAGGCGGCGGTGCGCAGCTTGGAAAGTTGCGGCGCGCCGGCGCTTTGCTGCATGGCGAAGATTTCCGCCAGCCGAGCCTCGGCGTCGGTGGGTTTGCGAGCGGGAGTGATCGGTGCGTTGCCCATGACTTAAGCCGCCTCGCTTTGATAGCGCGCGTAGCCCGTTTCCTCGAGCTCCAGGGCAAGCTCCTTCCCCCCGGTCCGCACGATGCGGCCGGCCGATTGCACATGAACGACGTCCGGCGTGATGTAATCGAGCAGCCGCTGATAATGGGTGATCACAACGATGCCGCGGTCCTTCGAGCGCAATTGATTGACGCCGTTGGAGACGACTTTCAGCGCGTCGATGTCGAGTCCCGAGTCGGTCTCGTCCAGGATGCACAGCTTGGGTTCGAGCAACATCATCTGCAGCGTCTCGGCGCGCTTCTTCTCACCGCCGGAAAAGCCGACGTTCACCGGACGCCGCAGCATCTCCATGTCCATGTCGAGGATCTTGGCGAGTTCCTTGACGCGTTTGATGAGATCGGGCGAAGACATTTCCTCCTCGCCGCGCTTCTTGCGTTGCGCGTTCAGCGCAGCGCGCAAAAAGGTCATCGTCGCGACGCCCGGCACCTCCAGCGGATATTGGAAGGCCAGGAACAGCCCGGCCGCGGCGCGCTCGTCGACGCTCATCTGCGACAGATCGGCGCCGGCGAGCAGCGCCTGCCCCTCGGTGATTTTGTATCCTGGGCGTCCGGAGAGCACGTAGGACAGCGTCGATTTGCCCGAGCCGTTCGGCCCCATGATCGCATGCACCTCGCCCGCCTTCACGGTGAGATCATAGCCATTCAGGATCTGCTTGCCGGCAATCTCGGCCTTGAGGTCGCGAATTTCCAGTAGCGCCGTCATTCCACCACTCCCAAATCTATAGAGGCGTCAGCCGACGCTGCCTTCGAGACTGACCGAGATCAGCTTTTGCGCTTCGACCGCGAATTCCATCGGCAGTTGCTGTAACACGTCGCGTACGAACCCATTGACCACCAGCGCGGTCGCATCTTCCTGCGATAGCCCTCGCTGCATGCAGTAGAACAAGACGTCCTCCGAGATTTTCGAAGTCGTCGCCTCGTGCTCGAACACGCAGGACGGATTCTTCGCTTCGATGTAGGGGATCGTGTGCGCACTGCAGGCGTCGCCGATGAGCAGCGAGTCGCAATTCGTGAAATTGCGGGCGCCCTCCGCCTTGCGATGCGCCGAAACGAGGCCCCGATAGGCGTTCGATGAGCGACCGGCGGAAATGCCCTTGGAGATGATGCGGCTCGTCGTCCCCTTGCCGAGATGAATCATCTTGGTGCCGGAGTCGACCTGCTGGCGACCGTTGGAGATTGCGATCGAGTAGAATTCGCCGCGCGAATTATCGCCGCGCAACACGCAGCTCGGATATTTCCAGGTGATCGCCGAGCCGGTCTCGACCTGCGTCCAGCTGATCTTCGAATTGGCGCCGCGGCAATCGCCACGCTTCGTTACGAAATTATAGATTCCGCCCTTGCCGTTCTCGTCGCCCGGATACCAATTCTGCACGGTCGAATATTTGATTTCGGCGTCGTCGAGCGTCACGAGTTCGACCACCGCCGCATGCAACTGGTTCTCGTCGCGCTTGGGCGCGGTGCAGCCTTCAAGATAGCTGACATAGGACCCTTTGTCAGCGATGATGAGCGTCCGCTCGAACTGCCCGGTGTTCTTTTCGTTGATCCGGAAATAGGTCGACAATTCCATCGGGCAGCGCACGCCGGGCGGGATATAGACGAAAGAGCCATCCGAGAACACCGCGCTGTTCAGCGTCGCAAAATAATTATCAGAGGTCGGCACCACGGTGCCGAGATATTTGCGCACCAGCTCGGGATGCTCGCGCAGCGCCTCCGAGATCGGGCAGAAGATCACCCCGACCTTCTTCAGCTCCTCCTTGAATGTCGTTGCGACGGAGACCGAGTCGAAGACCGCATCGACGGCGACGCGCGGGCGTTCTTCGCCCTCCGGCCGTTCGACGCCGGCGAGAATTTCGCGCTCATGCAGCGGAATGCCGAGTTTTTCATATGTGCGCAGCAACTCCGGGTCGACTTCGTCGAGCGATTTCGGACCGGCCGTCGATTTCGGCGCCGCGTAATAATAGAGATCCTGATAGTCGATCGCCGGGTAGTCAACGCGCGCCCATTTCGGCTCGGTCATCGTCAGCCAGCGACGATAGGCTTCGAGCCGCCATTCGAGCATCCATTCCGGCTCGTCCTTCTTCGCTGAAATGAAGCGGATCACCTCTTCGGAAAGACCTTTTGGGGCGAGGTCGGACTCGATGTCGGTGACGAAGCCGTATTTATATTGATCAGCGCCGACACGGCGAACCTGTTCAACTGTCTCTTGCACCGCCGCCATTTCGCTCTCCGTTCACTGTTGCGCTTCGTCCAGGCGCGCCTGGACGAGGCGCCTCACTTCCGGATCAGGATCGTCGCGCAGACGCGCCAGCAATTCCGTCCCGCATCGCTCCGCCACCAGGAAGCGGACTCGTAAATCGTCGTCGGCGACGAGCAGCCCCAGCTGCGCCGGCGCCAACCGCTCTGCAATAATCATGCGCACGCGGGGTTCGGGATCGCGCGCCATGGCCGGAAGCTTGTCGAGAGCGATCCGTCGCGCCGCTTCGCATCGCACCTGCGGGTCGTCATCATTCGTCGCGCCGGCGAGGATATCGGGCGGCGCGCGGCGCGCGGCAATCAGGCGCACGCCGCTGTCTTCATCGAAGAGCAGCTTCACGAGACCTGCGCCCGCGACTCGCTGGGCCATCGCCATGCGCACCTTGCGGTCGCTGTCGCCGATCAGTTTTTCTGCGAGTCGCAACGGCAGACGTTGCGCCACCATGGCTCTGACGTCCGGCTCCTCGTCATCGATCAGCGCGCGCAACTGAAAGACGCTTGCATATTTCACCGCGCCGACGCGCAGTTCAAAATAGGGATGATCGAGATATTTCGCAGATTCTTGCGGACTCGCGGCGAAGAACCTGTCTATGCGGCGGGCCCTTCGGTCGCGCACGCAAATCTGGCCGAGGTCACAAAGACCTTTCTCGCGAATCTCCACATGCGGACAATCGCGGCAGGACAGGAAGTTTCCAAGCCAGTCGACGGCGTCCATGCGATCCATGCGATGCATCGCCCCGCTCGGCCGCACTTATGGCGCTATGCCGGCACGCATGTATTTTCGACGGGGCAGACGACCGCACATTGCGGCGCGTCGAAATGCCCCTCGCACTCGGTGCATTTCTTCGGGTCGATGATGTACATGTCGTTCTTGAGGCGGATCGCCGCATTCGGACATTCGAATTCGCAAGCCCCGCACACCGTGCATTGTGAGGCGATAATTTTGTACGCCATGTCGCGATTCCTCATGGATTCACTGCAACCTTCTCCACTCCCATCAAATCGCATGCCAGTCGCGAACCGCGCCTGTTTGCCTCGAGCGGCAAGCCGCGGAATGAAAGCAGATGATCGCATGCGCGCCCGCAAGCTCGCGGGCCAAGGCCGGTCTGATTTGTCAGCCTCCAGGGGTCGTCGGGCCGCATGAACTGAACAAATGTTCTAAATACGACAATCGCCGGATGCGGTCAGATGCGCTTTATTTCGATGTTGTATTTCTTCAGCGCATAATTGACCTGGCGCAGCGACAGCCCCAGCAGACGCGCTGCCTTGGCCTGGACCCAGGCGGCCTTCTCCATGCCTTCGATGAGGCGCTCGCGGTCGATCATCTTGCGGGAGGACGCAAACCCCTCGCCCTCCTCCTCCCCGGCTGCCCCCAGCCGCGACGAGGTCTCCTTGTCGAAGGTGGGAGCCGACGTCGCTGCGCCGCGGCTCGCCGAGGCGATCTCCTCAGGCGGAGCGGGGGCGCGCATCCCGGCCGGTTCGGGATGCGCATGCGGATAGGCGCCGCTGGCGCTGCTGGTCCACAGCAAGGCCGAGAGGCATTTGCCGGAGGCGCAGGCGAAATCGTGATCGACGATGGTTTCGTCGCGCGCCAAAGTCGCCGTGCGGCGCACGCAATTTTCCAGTTCGCGCACGTTGCCCGGGAAGTAGCAGCGTTGCAGCGTCTCGATGGCGCTCGCCGAGAGCTCGTGCTTTTGATCGTTTTCGGCGTTGAACGTCTCGATGAAATTGCGCGCGAGCAGCGAAACGTCGCCAGGCCGTTCGCGCAGCGGCGGCAGGAACACCGGCACGACGCTGATGCGATAATAGAGGTCGGCGCGGAACTCGCCCTTGTCGACGGCCTCTTCAAGATTCTTGTTGGTCGCGAAAACGAATCGGACGTTGACTTTCAAGGTCTTGGACCCGCCAACCCGCTCGAATTCGCCTTCCTGCAACACGCGCAGCAGCTTCGCCTGGAAGGCGGGAGAGATTTCGCCGATTTCGTCGAGCAGCAGCGTGCCGCCATTGGCCAGTTCGAAGCGGCCCGCGCGCTGCGCGACGGCGCCCGTGAAAGCGCCGCGTTCATGACCGAACAGCTCCGATTCGAGAACGCTTTCCGGCAGCGCGGCGCAGTTCAGCTTAACGAAGGGCTTGGCGCTGCGGCGCGACAGGTCGTGCACCGCGCGCGCAAAAAGTTCCTTGCCTGTGCCGCTCTCGCCGCGCAGCAGCACGGTCGAATTGGATTTCGCGACGATGGCGATGGTGTCGAGCACTTCCATGATCGCCGGGCTCTCGCCGATGATGCCGGCGACGTCGGGCCGCTCTCCACGAATCTCCTTCGGCAGGCACGAGACCAGCGCCTTCTCCAGCGTGCTGCATTCGTTCAGCAGCCGCTGCCGGTCGGCCGAAAACATGCGGTGCAGCTTCACCGTTTGGCCGATCAGATTGGCGATCATCGTCAATAAACGCAGATCGGCGTCGAAAGCGTAGGAGATCCAATCTTCTGACGTGCGATTGATCGACAACGTCCCGACGACGCGGCTATCGCTCTTGATCGCAACGGCGAGGAAGGAGACTTTCGCGCCGACCGCCCGGGTGATCGTCCCCGCGGCCGTCGCGAACAAGGGGTCGCGGGACACGTCCTCGACAATGACAGGCATGGCGGTGGCGACAAGCCGGTCGATCACCTTGGCCGGCAGCGTGTCGATCGGCTTGCCGCCTTCGCGGCTGGTCCAACCCGAGGTCGCGACGATCTCCGGATTGCCATGCTGATCGAGGATCGTGATCATCCCCAATTTCATGTCGAGGAAGGAGCTGAGCACGGCGACGACATTGCCCAGCGTCTGCTCGAGGCGGGCCGGCGCGGTCAGAATTTTTGAGATTTCATAAATGCCGAGCAGCGCCGTATCGGCGGACGGAGGTCTCGCCCGCGGCGGCTTTGCCGCCACGCCTTCCGTGAGCATAGAGCGTGAAGTGGCTACGTCGTCCATGGCCGCCTTCCTCGAACAGCCACCGTCAGCCCGAAGCCAGGGTTTCCGTTCGCACATGCGAGGATCGATTCCGATCGTCTCACGCGGTTCATAGTTTGTTTTATGCAAGAACCACGCAAAGCAGCGCCGTGTCGCCCCAGCGCAGCGCCAAATGTCGGGTTTGCGACAAGGGAAGCGCGGCAACGGCTGAAGCGTGACATTCGCGCGACGTTTTGTTGAGGTTGCGACATGGCCGTGTCATGCGCATCGGTTACACGCTGCCCTGCGCCAATTCCTCGATCACCTTCCAGCCGACGCTGCCCTGGGGATCGGCGCGGGAGAGGATGTCGAGATATTCCTTTGCGGTTTCGCTACGACCGCGCTTCAATTCGATGAAGCTCAGCGCCTTCAGCGTATAGAGGGCGAAGCGCGCCGGCCCGTCATGCGCCTCGGCCCTCGCCGGCCAAGCCGTAGGATCGCTCGGCCAACCCGCCTGACGCGTGGCCTCCTTCATGCCTTGCGCGGCGACGTCAGCGGCGTAGTCGAGACTGCCCATGTAGGTGTGGATTTTGTAGAGGCAGTAATAGGGCGCGAGTTCCTGCGGCGTCAGCGCCAACGCCTGCTTGAACAGGTTGTCGGCCTTCTCACGGTCGGTCCGATAGGCGACGACGCCCTGCTGCAGCAGTTCGTTGGTCTTTGGATCGAGTTCGCCGAAGTTCACGACGTCAGCGTCGGCGCGCGGAGTGTTCATGGCCGGCTCAAAGCAATCGCTGAGCCACATAACGAGAGACATCGTAGACGGCGGTTTGCAAACGCATCGGCGATTTCGCGTCGGCTACGACGCCGACGACGGTATGATCACTGGCGAGAAGACCGTCGGAATTCGCATGGCGCTTTTCTGATCTCCCAAGCGCTTCTTGCCTGCTTGAAAAGCAATTTCAGCGCCTCTTCGTACAAACGAAGGTCCACATCGCACAAATGGCACGCAGTTTGCGTGCGCGCCGGGCACGCGGGAGCCGCCCGAACGCCAAGGCGCGCAATCGCGGACACAACCAAGCAAATGAAAAAAGGGCCAGGAATGATACGCGAATTCCGCTACAAGGGGGAAACCTTCCGGGTGAACGCGCACGGCTCTCCGGGCCATGAGGAAGTGTTTATCATCCATTTGGTCGACGACGAGGAGATGGGTGAAATCTCCATCGACCGCATGACCGAGGAAAACGACAGAGACGCGCCGATCGACGCCATTTGCATCATGCTCTGCGACAAGCTGATCGTCGAACAGGAGATCGCCTGCGCCGACGCCGACGGGGCTTTCGTCTGGGTGGAAGGCAAGCGCATCCGCGACGTGCTCCCGAGCAACGAAGCCGCCTCACATTGACCAACGCGCGGCGCCGATGAGCCGATCACGGCGGAACCAGGCGCCGCGCGCGATTCTCCCTCTGCGGAAACGACTCCTCCCAACCGCCCCTCTGCTCTTTGCGCCCGACGAAATCCCTGGCCTGCAGCGGATCGGCGAGATCCGCCAGCAGCGACTGGCGCTTGCCGTCCGGCAGCCGTATGTCATCGGCGCACGGAGGACGGCTCCATGAGCGTCGAGCGCAATCGTCTTGGTCAAGAGACCAGCCCCTATTTGTTGCAGCACCAGCACAATCCGGTGCACTGGCAGGCTTGGAGCGCGGAAACGCTCGCGCTCGCGAAGCAGACGGGCAAACCGATATTGCTCTCGTCCGGCTACGCCGCATGTCATTGGTGCCATGTGATGGCGCATGAATCGTTCGAGGACGCCGAAATCGCGGCGTTGATGAATGAATCATTCATCAATGTGAAGGTGGATCGCGAAGAGCGGCCGGACGTCGACTATCTGTATCAACAGGCCCTGATGATGATGGGTCAGCGCGGCGGTTGGCCTTTGACGATGTTTCTGACGCCGGAGGGCCAGCCCTTCTGGGGAGGAACGTATTTTCCGCCCTTTGCGCAGGGCGGGAGACCCGGGTTCGCCGAGGTTTTAAAAACCATCGCGGAGCTGTGGCGCACCCGCGCGAATGCGATCGAACATAATGTCGCCGAGCTCAGCGCGGGACTGGCCAGCCTCTCCGAAACGACTCCCGGAGAGCCGGTCTCTCCCGACTGCGTCGAGAGCATTTGCGCGCAGTTGGAGCAACGGCTCGACCGCGTCGACGGCGGCTTCGGGGCGGCGCCAAAATTCCCGCAGGCGACCAGCCTCGATTTTCTCTGGCGAGCCTGGAAGCGGACGGGTCGCGACTCGTTGCGACAAGCCGTCGTTTTGACGCTCGATCATATTTCGCAAGGCGGCGTCTACGACCATTTGGGCGGCGGCTTCGCGCGCTACTCGACCGACAATCGATGGCTCGTGCCGCATTTTGAAAAAATGCTCTACGACAACGCGCAGCTGATCGAACTGCTGACGGAGGTCTGGCAAGACGAACGGCGTGAACTTTATCGCCTGCGCGTGACAGAGACGATCGAGTGGATGACGCGCGAGATGCGCGCGCCAGGCGGCGGGTTCGCCAGCAGTCTCGACGCCGACAGCGAAGGCGAAGAAGGCAAGTTCTACGCATGGGGCGAAACCGAAATACGGGAAGCGCTGGGCCCGCGCGCGCCGTTCTTCGAACGCGCATATGGCGTCAGCCGCGAAGGAAACTGGGAACACGGCAAGTCCGTCCTCAATCGCCTCGGATCAATCGAGCTGCTGGACGAGGAGACCGAGGCGGCGCTGGCGCGAGACCGCGCCGCCTTGCTCTTGGTGCGCGGGCGCCGCGTCAGGCCGGGATGCGACGATAAGGTCCTGGCGGATTGGAATGGATTGACGATCGCCGCCATCGCGAAGGCGGCATGCGTGTTTGAACGCGGGGACTGGCTCGATGTCGCAATCGCGGCCTTCGATTTCGTCAATCGCGCGATGACCACGGACGATGGTCGTCTGCTCCATTCCTGGCGATGCGGACGCGCACGTCATATGGCCGTCCTCGACGACTACGCCGCGATGTGCCGAGCGGCGCTGGCGCTCTACGAAGCAACCGGCGCGCCGTCCTATCTCGAATGCGGCCGGCGCTGGGTCGAGCATGTGGAGCATCATTATCGCGATCGAAATGGCGGCTATTTCTTTGCCGCCGACGACGCTGATACGCTGATCGCGCGCGTGAAAATCGCCGAGGACTCCGCCCTTCCCTCCGGCAATGGCATGATGCTGCAGGTGCTGGCGCAGCTCTATTATTTGACGGGCCAGAGCGTCTACCTGCAACGCGCCGAGGCGATCGCGAAGGACTTTGCCGGGACGATTCGCCAGCGCGTTCTTGGTTTTTCGTCTTTGTTGAACGGCATCGAAATGCTGCGAGAGGCGTTGCAGATCGTCGTGATTGGCGAAACAGACGCAGCAGATACGGCGGCGCTGAGACGCGTGATCTACGGCGTCAGCCGGCCCGGCCGGGTTTTGAATGTCATCGCGCCCGGGGCGGCGCTGCCGCGCGCGCATCCGGCTTTCGGCAAAACCTTGCTCAGCGATCGCGCCACGGCCTATGTTTGTCGCGGAATGGTCTGCTCATTGCCGATCGTCGAGCCCGATGCGCTCGCAGCGGCTCTGCGCGAGACGTGACGCAGTTCTCGTGCCGCGGCGCGGCCTATTCGCGCCGCCATACGCTCGCCAGCCAGGGCTGTTCGCCCGGCGGCGCGCCGCTAGGCCTATAATAACGCTCGACCTCGACGAAGCCCGCCGCCGACCCGAACGTGCGCCAGCTTTCGGGAGCGTGAAACACGCCATAGCGTCCATCGCTCCATCCTTCCTGATCCGCGCCATGCGGAATGGAGCTGAACAGGATGCCCCCCGGCTTCAGAGCGGCGTGGAGCGCGCGCAGGACGCGTGGCGCTTCGCTGCGCGGCACATGAAACAGCGACGCATTGGCGAAGACTCCGTCAAACTGGCGTTCAGGTAAATCGAGCGCGAGAAAATCCTGCAGCCACACTTCGCATCCGCTGTGGATGCGCGCCATTTCGACGAAGCGCGGCGCGCCGTCGAGCCCAATCGCGACATGGCCAAGCTCAGCGAGCGCCTTCAAATCGCGTCCCGGGCCGCAACCGAAATCGAGCAAGGTGAAAGGAGGCTCACCGCGAATGTGGCTGAGCATCGACGCGATGTTTTGTGTGACGTCGTGGCTGCGCGTTCCCTCCCAGAACGCCTCGGCGCGCTGATTGTAATGTTGCAGCGTGCCGCCCGTGACCGCTTTCAATTCTTCCGAGCTTGGAGCCATTGTGGGGCCTCCGAACAATCGTCTCGCCATCGCCGACGCCGCGAACGCGTCGCCCCGCTGGGTTCGCGCCTCGTCGATGTGGCGCAAGGAGCGACACGATCGGCTTGGAGCCTCGCGCGGGAGGATACGGCACATATGATGCTTGCCGGAGCGCGACTTTGGCAACGGCTAAGCATCGCCGGGCCGTGGCGCGACTGCGACAATTCTACACCATATGGATCCGTGATGAATGAACAGGTGCGCGCCGTCCTGATCGAGCTCGAAGGCGCCGCCGTTCCGATGGCTTTCGTGACCGAGACTCTCACGCCGCTCGCGCAGGTGCGGCTTGGCGCCTTCATCGCGGAACATGCCTCGGACCCGGACGTGGAAGACGCCTTGGAGGAAACGGGGCGTCTCCTTGGCGGATTCGACTTGAAGCTCGAGGAAGCCGAAGCGCTGTTGCTGCGCTGGATGAAGCAGAATCGCAAGGCGACTCCGCTGAAGACGATACAGGGCCTGATCTGGCGAGAGAGTTATGAAGCGGGTTCGATCAAGAGCGAGCTTTATCCGGACGTCGCGGAATCGCTGAGATCATGGGCCTCATCGGGCCGTCGCCTGTTTGTTTACTCGTCCAATTCGAGATTGGCGCAGCAACTCATGTTGAGCCACAGCGCCTCAGGCGACCTCACAAGCCTGTTCGAGGAGTTTTTCGACACGTCCATCGGTCAGAAGATCGAACCCGCCTCCTACCGCGCGATCTGCGAGCGTCTCGATTTGCCTTCGGGATCGGTGCTGGCGCTGTCAGGCGATGGGGAGGAATTGGACGCCGCCCAGTCGGCGGGCCTTGCGACGACGCTCATCGCGCGAGAGGGTCCTGCAGCCAGTCGCCACGCGGTTAGCCCTGATTTCGCGTCACTGAATTTGAGATCGTGACGCGCTCCGCGTTGCCTTCGCCAGGGGCAACATTGCCGACGACTTCGGGAAGATGGAGAAAGATGGCCAAGTTCACTCTTGAAACCAGAGACGGCGCCAGACAGGAAATCACCGGCAAGAATGGCGTCTCGCTGATGAAATTGATCCGGCGCGCCGGCGTCGAAGAGCTGGTCGCGCAATGCGGCGGCAGTTGCGCCTGTGCGACGTGCCATGTCTATCTGAGCTTGCCTCAAGGGATTGAAATGGCCGGCTCCGGACCGGGAGAAAGCCGGATGCTTTCGACAGCCAGCCATCGCAAACTCAATTCGCGTCTCGCCTGTCAGATCAGGTTCGATGACATTTTTGACGGAATGGAAATCCGCATCGCCCCGGAGGATACGACCGGCTTCTAATTCGCCCCGCACGGTTTCGAACGTCGATGGCGTTACAACGAACGCTCCCGGGTAACCTCTATATGGTCTGGAACTTGCTCACTCGCCATGCACGCAGCGCCAAGATGCAGGGTGAGCATCCATGCCAATGAAGGAAGAAAGCGTTCTGCCCGGGAAGTGCTATCGGACGAAGGGCGGCGAAATCAACTCGGAAAAATACACGGTGATCAGCATCACCCGTGGGATCGTCACTTATCAAAGCTGGACGTCCGACCCCAATCGCCTGTCTCTGCGCACGAACACCGGCCTGAAGGCCTTCGCCGAAGTGCTGTTCAAGGAAATTCCCTGCCCGAACAGAGATCCAGGCCAAAAGATCGAATATTTCGATCCCTCATAGAAATTACCCTCTCTGCAAGGATTCAATCTGACGCGCGTGGCCACCGTGCGTTGCAGCGTCTAGAGAGCACCGATGGAGAGAACCTTCAGAGTTCCCGCCTCAATCCCGGATCTCGTTCTGAATTGAAAAGATATCGTAGGGAGGAGCGTTTTCCCTATTGGCGTAGCCTAATGGCGGCGCGTCCATACTTCCGTGTGACGCGCCGGATCGGCGGCTGATCCGGCCGATGTCGCCGCCATAAACATGGATGACGATGGATGTTTGATCATCCAGCGCGTTGCAAAGCTCCAAGACCTCCCCGCTCCCGGACGAGCGGGCTTCCACGGCGCGCGCTTGCAATAGATGGGACACGCCGGCCTGCGCGCTCTTCGTCGGAGAAGCATCGAGTCGCTGGCGGTTGACGGCGCCGCGCCATACGCCCGCGATCTCCCAAACGGAAGGCTGAGAGATTGTCACGCAGGCGCCGCCTGACAAAATTGTGCTCACGACGGAGAAGCGCTCGAGCCCGTCGCGATAAATCTGGAATTGCTGGCCACCGGCGGGTTTTGGCGCGGCGAAGACCGTTGGCAGCCATTCGTCCGTCGTGAAGAGCCGGGCCATGAGATCGCGGCCGATCAGCAAAATCTCCCGCTCGCTTTCGGCGAGTTCGACCATGGACTGAATGTCCCAGATGAATCGCCGCAGCGCAGGTGGAACAGGGTCTCGCCCGATAACTCGCAAATTTGGATCAGCCGCATTTATCTCGATCATGATGTTGAACGGTCCGCGATTTGAGGGAATGCGCGCGCTCGAGCAAAGCGCTTCGCTAAGGCCGGGCCGAGAGGCGCCGACAATGTTCCCGCCGGATTTGGCGACGCGCCCGCCTCAATGAGGCGGAGGCAAATGACTCACACGCTCATCGTTCCTCCTGCGCGCAAACCATATCGATGCAGGATACCGCGGCATCGATGTCGCTTTCCTCAACTGTGAGCGGAGGAAATAAACCAAGGACCGACCCCGTCGCGCGTATGAGGAGCCCGTGCTCGGCCAGCTTCGCGCGCATGGGCTCCGCGTCTGCCGCAAGCGTTAGCGCCTGCATCAGGCCAAGGCCGCCTAGCGCCGTAAAGGCTGCACGACGCCGATAAAACAACGCGGACAGCTGGTCTTCAAGATACCAGCTTCGGTTCTGCACGCGTTCCTGAAAGCCTGGCGTCGACAGAGCTTCCATAAGGGCGTGCCCGGCCAGAAGCGCGGCCCCGTCAGCGAGCGGCGAGCCGCCGAACGCGCCTCGCGCGAGTCTTTGCGTAACGACGAGCGCGGCCAGCGGCGGGGCGTCTGCAGGCGCATGCCTGGCGATCATCAGGTCCGGGGTGACGCCTGTCCATTCATGAGCCCAAAGCATGCCTGAGCGGCCGAGGCCGCAAAAGGTTTCGTCGAAACCGAGTATGATCCCATATTCGTCTGCGGTTTCGCGCAGCCGGGCGAGGACGCTTCCCGGGACGACCTCAAACCCGGCTCGCGTCCGAACCGGAGCGATCAGAATGCCCGCAGTCGTCACGTCGACTTCCGCCTGCAATGCGGCGTGATCATCCGTTCGGAGAATGACGATCTCGTCATCGCCCTCAAGGCCAGGCGGAAGGTTCGCCGTTGCATCAGAAGCGCCGACGCAGACAATGAACCGGCGGCGCTTGGGTCGACCGACGAGGCCATTGTAACGCCGAACCATTTCGACGGCGGAACGCCAGGCGTCGGCCTCGGAGGAAAGCAAAAACACGCGGTCGCCAAAAGAAACGAGCGAAATCTTCGCGCATAAAGCATCGGAAAGCGCCGCGGCTTCCGGCGCCGATCGTGGCGAATCTAATGGCGCGTTCGTGCAGGGCGCCGATCCTATGGAATTCTCTGAAAAGAAGAGCGATGCGCCGGAAAAGTCGAGCGGCGCGCCCACGACGGATGCGTCGCCGGCGAGGGCCGTCTCGATGAGGCCGTTAGGCCCACTCGGCGAATCTGACGATGTGGCTGACATGTCATTCTGAGCGAAGACTCTCACGAGACCCTGACGAAACGGAGCGCCGGCAGAAAGCGCTCCACGCGCGCCAAAATCAGGATCGAACGCTCCTCGCCTGGTGCGTCGCTATTTCTGATATTTTCGGATCATCATTTCAATCGCCGTCACCGATTCGGATACGTTGAGCCAGTTTTCGGCATGTTCGTCGTTCTTAAATTCGCGCCCGAGATTCACCGGCTCGTCATGACTAGGGATATGTAAGAAACAGGCCCATTTGCCATTGGGCAACTGCTCAACCGTAACCTTATGATCGGCCATGCTTTCCATCCCTTGCTCGTGGCGCTCTTCTCGAAATTCCGCGATCGGGTGCGTCGCGCGCCTTCATCGCCGCCAACCGGAGCAAAAATCTCGCCATTTTCGCCGTTCCGATGCGCTCGGCCGAGCAGGGCGCCTCAGGCGCCGTGTGCGATGAGATCAGGGAGTCTCTTGGCAAGCGATCTCAATACGCTCTCAGAGCCTTTGAGCATGACATCGTAGACCGCGTCCGCCGCGGGGGCGGCGTCGATTCCGTCCTGGATAAAAACGAAATGCGTGCCACCATTCGGCAGCTGCGAGATCGTCCAGGTAACTGTCGTGTCGATATATCGGCCAAAACCCTTGAGCTCGTCGTCGCCGCCCGACCAGCTGAAACGCAACATACGGCCGGGCTCCACAGCGAGAACCTGGCATTTGAATTCGCCGTCCCAGCGCTCGATCGGACGGCTCCAGATCGTGAACTTGTGGCCGACCACCGGCTCGACGTCATTTGGAAAGAACCAAACAGCGAGCCATTCGGAGTCTGTCATCGCGCGCCAAACGGCCTCGATCGGATGTTCGAGGTCCTTCTCCGTTGTGAGGCTGCGTGTTTGTGTAGCGTCAAGCACCGAGTCCTGCTCCCGTTACTGCCTAACAAGCAAGGCTCAAGCCAAGACGCCGCGGCGCGGAATTCGACATCAAGCGATTGTCTCATTCTAAGCGCGGCCCGCTCGGCATACGCGGTCGTGCGGACCTTTGGCTTCGAACATGCATGCCTCATGCTCCAGCTCTTGTGAACGCTTTTCTAACAAAAAGGCGAAGCGCGGGGTCGGTCTATCCATGAGCGCTGCGTATGACGGACAAAGAGGAATGGGTCGTCTGGAACGGCTCGATGGGAATATTGGATATGGCGGCGATCGGCGATATCCAACATGACGAGAGCGGCAGGAAGGCGTCTCTGGCGCCGCCCTATGGCGTCGTGGGGCCGTTCAGCCTTGACGAACTTGAAACGCTGGGCCGCATCGCCTTTGGCGAATGTCTCGTTATGTCGCGCCAGCGATGGCGGGAAGATCAGCTCAATTTGCGTCTCGAGGCGCGAGAAAAGCGCCGCACGCTATTGTTTCGTGCGGATATCGACGATGACCAGGAACATCGCGAAATTCTAGGGCTGGCATTCGAAGGCCTGCTCAGTCTGTCGGAGATCAACGCCGCCTTCCGGCAGTTGGCCAAGACCGCGCATCCCGACGCAGGCGGCAGCGACGAACAGTACCGTCGTATCGTCGAGGCGCGCGACGCGCTGCTCCGGAACCTCACGTAACGGTTTGACGTCATTGATGACCGACTTAGGTGAGACCCGGCCGCCAATCTGAGATCGAGACGCGCGTGGGCACGGGCAAGGATTCCTAAGCTTGGCGCACGAAGAATGATCCCTCCGGACATGGGCTAGACTGCCGATTTATAGCGAGAGCACAAGTCGACATGGAACATCTAAGCCGGCGAAAGGTTTTAATGCTCGTGAGAGCTAGGCCCGGGCTCGGCTTTCCAAGGCGTCCGCCGCGATTGCGGCCGCCTCCCGACTAGGAGGAATTCATGAACTGGGACACTGTTGAAGGCAACTGGAAGAAGTTCACCGGAACCGTGAAGGAGCAATGGGGCAAGCTCACCGATGATGACATCGCGCGCATCAACGGGAACCGCGAGCAGCTCGAAGGCATGATCCAGGAGCGCTACGGCGTCGCCAAGGACAAGGCGAAGGAGCAGGTCGACAGCTGGATGTCGCGCCACTAGCTCCAGCGCATCATTGCAAGACGCCGGCGAGAAGCCCTCGCCGGCGTTTTCATTTTCAAATGCGACGCGAGCACTGTGTCCAGCAATTCGCGTCCAGCATTCGGAGCGCCGGAACATCTGGCTTGGCGCCGAGGTTTCATAGACGCGTCCTCAAGACGAAGGTTTATCGATGAAGAAAACCGTTCGCCCGTTCACCGTCGAATATCGATCGAAACGCGGCAGGTCGCGCACAGTGCGAGGCGGCGTCGCATTCCGCTCTACGGTTCGAGAAGCCGAACGGATGTCCACGGGCAAGGACATGCGCGATGAACTCACCGCGTGGCGGTCGCTGTTCAAGCAGGAGGCGCATTCGCTATGACTGCCGCTTCTCCGAAACTCGACCGTAGACAAGCCAAGAGAGCGCTGCTTCGGCGCACGATGAGCGAGGCGCTCGCAAAGCGCTTCTCGCTTTTATATCTCGACTTGATCATGAAACCGGCGCCCGAGGATCTCAAAGGTCTCCTCATCAAACTGGACTTCGCGGATCGTCCGAACAAGACGCACCGAGAGTTGATCTCGCCCATCTCGTTCACTCGGCCGCGCTTACCTCGCTTAGCTCTTCCAGCAGAGTGAGCATGTCGTCCGGCAGCGGCTCCGAAGCAATATCGGAAAATTGGCGTCTAAGCTGCTCACCGAGCCGCTTCACGCTCGGCTCCAAGTCAACCGCATCGCGTGCGTATCGATTTCCTCGCATTGTCGTCTCTGTCAGTCTCGCTCGGTTTTCATGTGGCGGCATGTGCAGCTCTCCACACGGGGAATGAAGCGCCGATTCGAAAATCTGTTCCGACAATGCTCCAAATTTTTTAAGGAATAGAAAAGCTTAGCTGCAAAGAAGCGTTGTGGAGAACTCCAAACTAATCTCCACAAGCTTCAGTCGCAGCTGAGTTTGTCTTGGCGGCGGGTCGGAAAGCGTACGGCGATCGAAGCGCATCAGACCGCCGCCGTTCGATCAAGCGGCGCTATTTTTTTCCGACGCGAAATTGCACGGGCACTTCGAAGGTCAAACTCTCATCCGCAATCACCGGCGGCGGCGGCGGGACCGGGTCCGCCCGCTTCATCATCGCCAGCGCAGCGTCGTCGAAGAGTGGATGTCCCGCAGAACGTTTGATGCTGTAGCTGACGACATGGCCGCGCCTGTCGAGCGTGAAGGAAACGCTCGCTTCGGCGGATCGACGACCGGCGGCGCCCGGATAGCGCTTGTGTCGGTTGAGATGCGAGAGCAAGGCCTTTTGCCACGTGAGCTTGACGGCGTTGGCCACGGCGTCGGCCCCCTGAACAGGCGCTACAGGCCTGTCGGATTGTCGTTCGGCGTCAGACTTGGGCGGCGCAGTCGCCTCGGAAGCGGCAGACTCAGCCGAGACGACCGGCTGCGCCTGATGTGTCTTCTCTTCCTCGATCGGCTTCTCCGGCCGGACGTTGTGCGTGAGTTCGGCGTCTTCGGATTCGGCGTGGGTGATCCGCTCTTCATTCGTCTCCTTCGCCTCTGATGCGGCGACCGAAGGCGCAGCGGCGGCCGCTTCGTCTGAGAGGGGTCCTGGCGGCAGATCCGCGGCCTCGGCGTCGCGCGGCGCGGCGGGCTCGAGAGACAATTCGATCGCCGGCGCGCCGGACGCGTCCTCGTCGAGATCGCCCCGCAAGGTCACCAGCGCGGCGACGGCGCCGCCGACGTGCAGAAACAGGGCGAGGGCGACTGCGGCGCCCCAAAGCTTGCCGTTCGATTGCGGCTTCTGAAGAGCGGCGGCGGCGCTCATTGCGCTGCTTGCTCCTTGCCGCCGGCGTCGAGCGCGACGAGCGCCACGCGCAAATAGCCGCCGGCGCGCAGTCGCTCCAGGATCGCCATCATCTCGCCATAGGGCACGCTGGAGTCGGCCCGCAAATAGATGCGTTTCGACTTGTCGCCGAGGAGCCCGTCGAGCGCCGAAACGAGATCGTTGCGTTTGACGGGCGTCTCGCCCAGGGCGAGCGCGAGGTCGCCCTGGATCGTCACGTAAATGGGCTTGTCGGGCTTTTCATGCGGCGCGGCGTTGGAAGCCGGGAGATCGACCGGAAGATCGACGGTGGCGAGGGGCGCCGCCACCATGAAGATGATGAGCAGCACGAGCATCACGTCGATAAACGGCGTGACGTTGATTTCGTGCGTTTCCTGAAGATCGCTTTTGAGATGAACGGCCATGAGCTACTCCGCCGCGTGAATCTTGCTGGAGGCGGCCGCATGTCCGGCGCGATCGAGATCGCGCGAGACGATGCGAAGCAATTCGCCGGAAAGATTAGAGACGAGTTCGAGATAGGCGGACGCCTGTCGCGCCAGATGATTGTAGATCAGCACCGCGGGGATGGCGGCGAAGAGACCGATCGCTGTCGCGAGCAGCGCTTCGGCGATGCCGGGCGCGACGACGGCCAGATTGGTCGTCTGTGCTTTGGAAATGCCGATGAAGCTGTTCATGATGCCCCAGACGGTGCCGAACAGTCCGATGAAGGGCCCCGTCGATCCGACGGAGGCGAGCAGTCCGGTGCCCCGCTTGATCGAAAGCGCTTCGGCGCGCTCGATTTCCGCGAAGCACGCTGCAATGCGCTCCTTCACGCCCGGCGCCGCAAGAATATCGGACGAAAGCTTCATTTCCCGCGTCGCCTCGCCAAGCAGCGCCTGCGTCAAACGGTCGCCGCCGCCAAGCGCCAGCCGCGCCTCGGAGAGGCCGCGCGCTTCGGAGAGGCGGCGTATCGCCGTCATCACGCGCTCGCGCGACCGTTTCAGTTCGATCGTTTTGGCGATGAGGATCGTCCATGTCGCGACGGACGCTAGCAACAAGCCGACCATTACGAACTTCACGACGATGTCGGCGTTGACGAACATCGTCCACACCGAAAGATCATGAGGCTTGGTGGCCGCAATCGCTGCGTCGAGCGCTGGCGACCCTGGTGCGGCTGCGACGCTCTGCGCAGCGAGAAGCGCGATGATTGAGATCACGAGAAACTGCAAAGGACGTTTCATGCTTCAGCCCATGTTCGAATCAGATTGTGATAAACGCCCGACAATTTGACGCAGGCAGGATCGCCGGCGCCCAGCCGAGTCGTCAAGGATTGGATGGCCTGGTCGAGATCGAAGAGCAAAGCGCGCGCCACGTTGTCACGAATCATGCTCTGCATCCAAAAAAACGAGGCGATGCGCTCGCCACGCGTGACCCCTTTGACAAGATGAAGACTCGTCGAAGGATAAAGCACGAGATCGCCGGCGGGAAGTTTCACTTCCTGCCGCCCAACCCGATCTTCGATCACAAGCTCGCCGCCGTCATACTCGTCCGCCTCCGAGAGAAACAGCGTGCAAGAAAGATCCGTGCGAATGCGAATTGGCGTTCCGGGAATGCCGCGGATAGCATTGTCGACGTGCAATCCGAAATCGTGCCCAACGCCATAGCGATTGAAGAGCGGCGGAAAAATCTTGTGCGGCAGCGCCGCTGAGACGAACATCGACGACTGCGCAAGCGCCTCGAGCACATGTTCGCCAAGTTCGCGCGCGACGTCGCCGGCTTGCGGCAGTTGAAGATTGTTCTTCACCAGAGAGGACTGCGAACCAGCGGTCGCGCGGCCATCCTCCCACGGCGCACGGTCCATGGCCGCGCGAAAAAAGGCCACCTGCTGCTTGGAAAGAACTTCGGGTATACAAATAAGCATCAGCGCTATGCATCTCCCCAGTAGCGGATGAGATTATGGTAGACGGTCGCCAGCTTGCGCAAATCCGGATCGTCTGCGCCTACACGCGGCGCGAGCTCCTGTATCGATTCGTCGAGATCGCAAACGAGGCTGCGCGCCTCGTCAGCGCGGATCATGCTTTGCAGCCATAAAAATGAGGCGAGACGTAGGCCGCTGGTGACAGGCGTCACCATATGCAGACTGCCGGCCGAATAAAGAATGAGATCGCCCGCCGGCGGCTTGAAGCGCCTTGATCCGTAAATGTCTTCGACGATCAGTTCGCCGCCCTCATATTCGTCGGGGTCAGAAAGAAGCACAGTCGCGGCGAGGTCGACGCGGATACGCGCGCCGGTCATGGCGTCGCCGCGTATCGCATTGTCGACATGCGGATCGAAGTGGTCGCCGACGCCGTAGCGGTTGAACAATGGCGGATAGATGCGCAGCGGGACAGCCGTTGAAACGAAAGCGGGATTGGCGAGGAGCGACGAGAGCAGCCGCTTGCCTAGCGTGCGCGAGATTTCAGAGTCAGGCGGAAGTTGCTCATTGCGCTTCGCCTCGCCGGCGTTCGCTCCGGCGGTCGAGGCGCCGTCCTCCCACCGCGCCTGCGCCATCGCTTGGCGAAGGACGCCGACCTCCTGTCTGTCGAGCGCGCCTTGAATGTGAGCAAGCATCGATACGGCTCCTAGAACAAGACGCGCGTTTCGAGATAGACGGAGCGGCCGGGCGACATCTGCGCGAAGGGCGTCGCCGTCTGATAGAAGGCGTCATAGATCGTGCGGTCGAAGAGATTGTTGACCGAGAACTTCATCGTGATGTTTTGGCCAATCTTCGCCTCAGCAAAAATATCGAAGCGCCAGTACGAAGGCAGGACGGTGGGCACGTTCAGGAAGGGATTGGAAGCCGTCGGCGCCGGCAGGCCAAACGCGTTGAACGTTGTGCCGCCGTTGGCGACAATATTGTTGCCGCCATAGATCTTGGAGCGATAGATGGCCTGGCCGCCGAATTCGAGCACGTCTGGAGCGAGGCCGATAAGGTCGCCGAATTTGTACTTCGACAGCAGGCTGAAGGACTCATGCGCGATATTGGCGAGTTGAAGACCGATATTCGTTCGCGCGTAGGAGCTGGTCACCCGCGAGTCCATCAGCACGATGCCGCCAAGGACCATCCACTTGTCGGTGATATTGCCCGCAACCTCAAGATCCACGCCCTGGACATAATAGGATGCGTTGCCCGTGGTGACGCTGGAGTTCACCTCTCGAGCGCCGCTCACATCCGTCTTGAAGAAGGCCGCTGTCGCGAGCAGATGCCTGTCGAACAGCTCCCATTTCAAACCGACCTCCGCCGCCTTGTTGAGTTGGGGAGCGAAGATTTGCGACGCCGTCGTCAAGCCGCCGTAATTCGCCGCGCCGCCGTCAAGCTCGGCTCCGACGGGCGTCGCCGAGGTCGCGTAGGCGGCATAGGCGCTGACGTTCGGCAGGGGCTTGAAAACGACGCCGGCGTTCCAATTGAACAGCCCGGAATGACTCTGAGCGAACGTCGAAAGCGTCTCTGTGCGGTTCGTGATGTTGTAATCGTCGAAGCGTGCGCCGCCGTTCACGATCACGACATCTTGATAATTTGCAGTCTCGATGAGATAGCCCGATTTCGTGTCGACCGCGATCCGCGTCGGATTGGTGTTGCGGTAGGGCGTGTTTAGGAACGGTAGATAGGTGCACGGCAGATAGAGGTTGCAGGTCACGTTATTGCCGGAGGGGATCCCGTTCAACTCGGAAGCGAGGCCCTGATAGTTGGTGCGCGTTACGCCTTCGCGGGCGAATTCGACGCCCGCGACCAGCGCGTGCTTAACGGGGCCGGTTTCGACTTTAAGCGTCGCCTCTGTCTGGTTGTCGAGCGTGTTCACCACCTGGTAGCGGCTTTGCGCGCCGATTCTCACCGTCGAAGCGAAGAGATCCGCGCTGCCCGTGAGCGATCCGATATAGTCCAGAACGGAGCGGCTCTGCCGGAACCGATTGTCGAATACGAGGTTGTCGTTGTAGCGATAGTGCGCGGTGAATGTGCCGAAATTCTGCATCGCAACTTGGAAATCGCGATCGAGGAAGCCATACCAGTTGGAGCGAGACGTAACGCCCTCGGGGAACGGCCGATTCCATACTCGATTGTACGGCACGCCGAAGTCCGGCAAGCCATTCTGATAGACATGCGTGTATTGAGCGGTCAGCGTCAGGTCCTCGAGCGGCTTGAACACCACTGAGCCGGCGACGCCGTCGCGATAGTCGGTGACAAAGCTGCGGCCCGCGACATTCGAGTCGTGATAAAGCGCGTTGACGCGCACCGCGAGGATCGGGCTGATCACTTTGTTGACGTCAGCTGTCACCCGCTTCATGTGGTCGGAAAAGCCGCCAATCGCTTTGAGTTCGACGAAATCGCGATCGGTCGCTTGTTTCGTTACGATGTTGATCGCGCCGCCCGCAGTGCCGCGTCCGGCGAAAGTCGACCCCGGCCCGCGCAGAATTTCGACCTGCTCGGTATAGAAGTTCTCGCGAATGCTGACGCCAGGATCGCGCACGCCGTCGACGAAGATGTCGTTGCGAACGTCGAAGCCGCGAATGAAGAAGCGATCGCCGAAGGCGTTGCCGCCTTCGCCCGTTCCCAGCGTCACGCCCGCCGTGCTGCGACCGATTTCACGCAGCGTGAAGGCGTTCTTGTCGTCGAGCACTTCCTTGGTCAGCACCGTGATCGTGCGCGGCGTGTTAAGCACCGGCTCGGTGAATTTCGGCGAAGACAGGCGGTCGACCTTATAGGGCGCAACCGGATCTGCGTAAGGATTGGCGTTGGGCGCGGTAGCGAAGATCGGAAGGCCCCCGCTCCCCGCGCCTTGGCCGCCGGCGCTTGAAGCGCCCGGCGCGCCGCGCCGCTGCCCCGAGGCCTGATTGGCGGCCGCGTGACGCGCCGGTTGCGTCTGAGCGGCGGCGATGGGCTTGGGTTTCGCCGGCGCCGCCGCGCGCGGCTTCTCCTGCGGCGCATCGACTTTAACGGGCGGCAGCGTCGTCGAAGCGGACTGCGCCAGAGCCGAAGCGCTGACGCTCGACGCAAGCGCCGCAGCAACGCTCAGCGCCTTCACCGATGTCAGATCTCCAGCACGAGTCCGCGGAAGCGACTGCGTCAGCATTCGTAGAGAAATTGGAGATTTCACGTCGCTCATCGGGAACCACCAGGCGGGGTTATGCGTTGTCTACTTTCGCGTCGTGCGAAGAAGTTGATCGAAGCTAAATTTCGCGGTCATCGTGGTCAACTGATGAAACGTCTGAATGGAAGTCTTGTAATCTGTATAGTTTCAGACAGATACGACGTATTATTTTTGACGAATGTTACCTTTCTGCCACACGGTCGTAGTTTGGAAGCGTTTTAAGTCCAAACTACGCGCTCTACTTCGACGAAATATATTGTTCAATGCGCGGCAAATGGCCCAGATCCGCGCGCTTTAGAACTGCGGCGGAAGGATTCGCCTGTTTGCTGCGCGCCAATGTCGTCAGCGCTATTGCCGCTGACAGCCTGCGATGGTCCGCAAATCGCGTTTCGAAGCCTTGGAGATCGCACCGGTCGCAGCGCTTGGCGTCGCGTGCGGCACGCAACTTGCTTTCAGCATCGTGAGTCAATCACCGCGCGAGGCTGCGATGCAGATCGGCGTAAAGGTGGCGAAAGTCATCGCACGCAGGCGCGTTTTTGTCGTGGACGACAATGAAGCCTTTCGCGCGGCGATCGAGTTCATGCTCCACGACGAATATGAGGCGCATGAGCTCACGAGCGCGACCGAAGCGCTCGCAAAAGCGGAGCAAATGAGGCCGGATTTACTGGTGCTTGCCGAGGGCGTCATCCGCGTCAACGGCTTGGATCTCATTCAGGAGTTTCTGGCGCGCGTTCCCGAAACCAAAATCATCGTCATCGTCGATCAGATTTCGAGCGGATTCGGCCAGGAGTGCGTCGCCGCCGGCGCGCACGGCTTTCTGGCGAAGCCGCTGCGGATTGAACTGCTGCGCGATAAGGTCGACGCGCTGCTGAGCGCCAGGAAAAAGGCCGTCACAATCCCGCGGGCCGTTCTGAACATGCGTTAGCGCCGGAACACCCGCCCCCGAGGTTTATTGCAGGGAGGTCGCCATGGAGCCCGCCATTCCGCCGATAGAGAACGGCGCCGAACGCGACAAGTTAGAGATCGCGATCGACGATTGCGTGCGTCGATTCTACGCGAAGGGCGCCGAAGATCCGCTGTTGGCTCCGATCTTTGCGACGATCGACGGTCTCGACCAGCATATGGGGATCGTCGCGAATTTCTGGTCCAGGACCTTGCTCGGCACGGAGCGCTATCAGGGCCAGCCTTTCGCCGCGCATATAAATTTGCCGATCGAGCCTCAGCATTTTACGCGCTGGCTCGAACTTTTTAGCGAAAGCGCCAATGAAGCGCTGCCGAAGACGCAGGCCGAGCAGGCGATCGCCAAAGCCGCCCACATGACGCAATGTTTCCAGTCGGGGCTGTTTCCCTTCGTCGACGCCGATGGAAAGCCGTCGCGCGTTCCGGCGCAATAGCGTCCATCGGCCGCCCACGAGCCTTAGTCGACCGCGATCATCACATCCGACGACTTGATGACCGCTTTGACCTTGGCCCCTTCGCGGAGTCCAAGCTCCTCGACGGATTCGTTGGTGATTGAAGCTGTGACCGTCAATCCGTTGACGTCGATCGTCACATGCGCCGTGGTTGCGCCCTTCTGGATGTGCTTGACCGTCCCCGGAAGGCAGTTACGCGCGGAAATCTTCATGCCGTCGGCTCCTAAGAAAAGTGGCTATCGCTATGGCTTCCCCTCGACGGCGCCCGACGTCGTTACGGCTACGGCATAATAATCAGCCGCTCTAGCCGGGTGTCCTTCGATGAAATGGGACTGCACGATCGCGTCTATATCATCTGCGACGCGCGGCGCATACCAAACCCCTTCTGCATAAACGACCAATAACTATCCAGCCTGTTGGAAATCTAGGCAGCAGCGCTCTCAAGGGACAATCCTCGTAGATATCGGTCGCGTGTCCGGCCCACCGCGCCCAGTTCATCAAAGATTGCGCTCAATACGTCGCGCCGCTGCGTAGCGTCGGGAGTGCGCTGAAAATGCACTGAGCGCGACAACCGCGCGATGGCGGCGAAATGCCGCATAACGCCCGGAAACCCTGCAATTCCGCTACCGGTTTGTTACGATGCCAGCGGCGCTTAGCGCATCGCAAATCTTTACGCTGGCGTCAGCAAGGCGGCGTCAATGTCGGTTGCGGCGAGAGCGCGTTTCGATGGCGCAGGTCGCCGATCAATCGGGCGGCGGCGCCGGAGGAGACGGCAGAAGGCGCAAGAGTTGATCAAGCATGCGCGCCAACGCCGATTTCGAGGCAATTGCAGGCCGTTGTTTTCGTGATGCTAAGGACACAGGGGGCAGAATGGCACGATGTTTGCGTCGAAATCTCCGAAAACACCCACGCATGTCGTGAGGCTAAAACGTATGGGTTTGCAGCTGGCAGGCGGCGCGTGCGCGCCGAAGGCGCGCGAATTCGATGTGAGAGACACCGCTCTCGTCGGCATCTACGAAATATCGAAGCTCCTGGCGTCGCCAAACCGTCTGGAAACCACGCTTGCGGGCGTGCTGGCGCTGCTTTCGAGCTTTCTTGATATGCGCCATGGCTTGGTCGCGCTGCTTGACGCGGCGGGCGGGCCCGAGGTTGTGGTTGGATCGGGCTGGAGCGAGGATTCCGCCAAGCGTTTCTTCGACCGGCTGCCCGAACGCGCCGTTGGGCAGATCGTCGCGACGAAAATGCCGCTCGTCGTCGAGAACGTCGCAGCCTCACCGCTCTTCCAAGGCTCCGACTTTTCCGAATGGGGACCGACCGACGGCCGGCCTTTCTCACTGATCGGCGTCCCTATCAAGGAGGGCGACGCCGTTGTCGGCACGCTGACGGTGGATCGCGTCTATGACGATCGTTCGGTGACGCTGTTCGACCATGACGTGCGCTTCCTGACGATGATCGCCAATCTCGTCGGCCAGACCCTTCGACTGCACAAGCTCATCGCACGCGACCGTGAACGTTTGATGCAGGAAAAGGCCTGGCTCGAAAAAGGCGACCGCCTTCCGCAGATTGAAGCCAAGATCAGCGGCATCAACGGCGTTGTCGGCAACAGCCCGGCGCTGCGCGCGGTGATCGATAAGATTCGCGTCGTCGCCAAGGCCAAGTCCACCGTCCTTCTGCGCGGCGAATCGGGCACCGGCAAGGAACTGTTCGCCGCGGCGATACACAATCTTTCGCCGCGCCGCTCAAAACCCTTCATCAAGCTGAATTGCGCGGCTCTCCCCGAAAGCGTGCTGGAGTCGGAGCTCTTCGGCCATGAGCGCGGCGCTTTCACCGGCGCAGTGAACATGCGTAAGGGCCGTTTCGAACTCGCTGACGGCGGCACATTGTTTCTGGACGAGATCGGCGAAATCACGCCGGCGTTTCAGGCGAAGCTGCTGCGCGTTTTACAGGAAGGCGAATTCGAACGGGTGGGCGGCACGCGCACGCAGAAGGTCGACGTTCGACTCGTGTGCGCGACGAACAAAAATCTCGAAGAGGCGGTCAAGCGCAATGAATTTCGCGCCGATTTATACTATCGCATCAGCGTCGTGCCCATCTTCGTGCCGCCGCTGCGCGACCGCAAGGGCGATCTCGAACCTCTCGCCAACGAATTTCTGCGTCGCTTCAATGCAGAGCAAGGCGGACGGCTGAGCTTTTCCGAGTCGGCCCTGCATGTGCTCACCGCCTGCGCCTTTCCGGGCAACATCCGAGAGCTGGAAAACTGCGTGTTTCGGACGGCGACTTTGGCGCAAGGGAATGTCATCACCGACAAGGACTTCTCCTGTCGCAACGACGGCTGTCTCTCTTCGGTGCTTTGGAGCGGCTCGCTGGAGCGTTCAGCGCCTCATGCGCCCGTCGCAATCTTGCCGACGCTAGTGCCGCCGCGCGACCGTCAGCCTGCGCCGCCGCCGCCGATGACGACGAGTGAGCGCCCCCAGGCCGACTCTTCGCCCGAGACCTGTCCCGGCGCCGAAAATTGCACCGCCGTGGAGCGTGACGGGCCTTCCGATCGCGAACGATTGATCGACGCCATGGAGCGCGCGGGCTGGGTCAAGGCGAAGGCGGCGCGGCTGCTTGGACTCACCCCTCGTCAGATCGGCTACGCGCTGCAAAAACATGGCGTCGAAGTAAAGAAGTTCTGAGCGCCTCGGCGCTGCCAGGACCTCCGCAATTTGCCTGAAAGGCGACAATCGTGGCGCATTTGCGCGGCGACTGGCGCTCAAATTCGCTTCGATGGCGGGCAAGACCGGCGCGGTCGCGCGCCAAAGCCGGCGCGCCTCGCCCTTTCAGCAGTCGCCCGCATCAATTGAGACGTCGGCGATCATCTCGCCCTTATTGTCCTTCAGCGAATATCTGATGATGGCGCCGCTTGAGCGGTGATTGGGCATCGTCAGACACACGCGCTCCTGCAGCTGGGTCTTCAAATCGGCGAGCTTCTTGGCATTGCCGATCAGAGTTCTCGCCGCTTCATCGTCAACGATCGTATAGCTGTAATTGAAGGCGTTGCCCGGACCCGCAGTCGCCTTATCGAGACGAACGCCCTCGCTGACCATTTCCGGAAGCGTCGCGTTCACCTCTGCGGCTTCGCGCTCCAAAGCCAGCGAAAGAGGCTCCAGCGGCTCATCGACATTAAGGCTTTCCCGATATTGCCTCGCGAGAAGGAAAGCCGTCGCCACGATAAGGATCAGCGCAGCCGCTTCCCAGACTCCCATCCATGATTTCGTATCGCTCTCGTCCCTCACGGCGCCCTCGCTCCAACCCGCGTCGATTTTGTCTCGACCAAGCTCGTTGCGCAAGACGGCGGACATATTAGTTTTTCAGTGCAGCTTGAATTCCTTGTCGAGGAGCTTCAACTCAGCCGGTTTGATGAGGTTCGAATGCGCGACGGTGACGGAATGCAGCGGGCCATCGAGGCTGCGCATCCAGAAATCGAGAAATTTGCGCAGCTCTGGAAACTCGGGATGAAGATCATATTCCTGCCAGATGTAGGATTGGATGATCTTCGGATAGTCCGGCAGACGATAGAGAATATTCGCCGTCGTCAGGCCGTAGCCTTGAAGCTGCAAACGGAAGCCGCTGGACGCCATGGCCTGCTCCTTGACGATTTGATTCCTTTCAGATTAGGAGCAAATCCTCGGAGCGCAAGCGCCAGGAAAGGCAAAAGCCTGAAAAAACAATATGCTATCAGCAGCCGTGCGTGAGTGCCAAAAATGCAGGGCTCAATGCCGGCGCAGCTCAGAGAAACTCTGCATTCGGAAGGCAGACAGAAAACAGCTGGCGCCCTCGCAAGCGACGGCGCCAGCTCATGTTTACTCGGTCGACCAGGCGCGGCCTGTTGCTTCAGGCTAGGCGAGCCGCGACAGGCTGATCAGATCTCAGCCGATTCGTAGCTGGTGATTTCCATACCGACGCAGATTTCGACAATGATCGGTTGCGACCAGGCCATGGCGTTGTTCCTCCAATTTACGTAGTCCGCCCGATACGACGGCTCCGGTAGAGAATAATGAACGGCGCGGATCGTTACACCTTCAAAATTTCGTCATCCACGCTTCCAAAATTTCCCGCTCCTGACGGGCGTCAGGCGCATATGCTCCTTATCTCAAATCACTCGCCGTCGTCCCGCAGCGGAAGCGAAACCGTAATCCGCGTGCCGCCGGACTCCCGCCTTTCGATTCGCTGCGCGCCGCCAAGCGCGCGCACGCGCTCGTTCATGCCAAGCAGACCCATGCCTGGAGCAAAGCGCTCCGAAATGCCGACGCCATTGTCCTCAATCGTGATTTTCAGTTGGGGCGGCGCTTCCGCGTCGAGCCCGGAGGAGTCCGCTGACGCGTCCAAGACGAATTCCAGAGTGACCTCGCCCTTATCCGCGCCCGCGTGGCGGAAGATATTGGTTACGCCCTCCTGCACCACACGGTAGGCCGCCAGCGCCGTCTCCTCGTCGAGGGACGAGAGATCGTGGCGAGTGACGAGCCGCAGATCGACCTCGGGATGGGTGAGCGCCCACGAGGCGAAGAGCGCCTTCAGCGCCGGTTCCAGACCAAGTTCCTCGAGGCCTTTTGGCCGCAGCCGTCCAAGCAGGCCTCTGAACAGCGATTGAAGCGACTCGCTCGCCTTGTCGATCGTTACGCTCATCTGTCTCAGTCGGCCCAGATCGGGCGCGGGATGCGAGAGAAGCTCCTGTAGCGCGGCCGACGTTGCGCGTATGGAAAAGAGACATGGACCGGCTTCATCATGCAGATCGCGCGCGATATCCTTGCGCTCGCCTTCCTGCACCTGAAAAAGCCTATCGACGAGTTCGCGATTCTCCTGCTTGACGCGATCAAGCGTCGCGCCGAGCGAATTCAGGGCGGCGGCGATCGATCGGAATTCCGTCGCGCCGCTGGCCGACAGGCGCACGCCGCTCTTGCCAGCCTCCAATTGCGCCAGGCCGAATCTCAGCGCATCGAAAGGCGCAAGCGAGTAGCGCAGGAACAGGAGCACGAGCGTCAGGAAGATGATTGTGACTGCGAGGCTGATCGCCGCAAGCCATAGCATGTCGGACCAGATCTCTTCGAGTTCGTCGAAGGGGTTCGAGATCACCACAATATTGCTGTAGGCGCGCCCGCCGACCGTCACGGGAATCGTCAAGACGCGCGGCGAGGCGCCAACGAGCTTCACAAACCATTCCGGCACGTCCTGACCGGAATGGCGGATCTTCTCCAGCCAATCGCGCGGAGCGGTCTCGTTGGCGGCGAGGATCTCAACATCGGCATGGCGAAGGTTCCCGAGCGATCCGTAGAGACGCCGCAATGCGGGGAGCGGATCTTCGTTTTCGGGAAGATTTGCTATCGTTGTTAGGACAACTTCCCGCATCAATCTGAGATTGCTTCCCGCTTCCGCGCGCACGCGCGGGCCGGCGTGAAGAAGCTGGATTGCAAGATTGATCAGCAAGGTCGCGATGAGCACGACGCCGATCAATCCGCCCAGTCTGGCTTTAAGCGAAACCCCGCGCATGATGAACGCCTCGTCTCCATGCTTAACCGTTGACGTCCATTTACAGTCGATTGACAAGACTAGCGGTATTCACAACATAGGTTCAGGCTCTCAAACAAGCGAATAAGGATGCGCATTCTCATCGTCGACGACCACCCCATGGTGATCGAGGGCTGCCGCGGCATGCTTTCGGGACAAAAAGACATCGAAGTGCTCGAGGCGCATGACGCCAACGAGGCGCTTGACTCCTACGCGTCCGCAGCGCCCGACGTCGTGGTGCTCGACATTAATCTACCCGGCGTCTCCGGCTTCGAACTGCTGCGCCGCATCTTGAAGCGGGACGCGAACGCTCAAATCATCGTTTTCACCATGAACGACGATCCGGTATTCGCGGCGCGGGCGATCGAGGGCGGGGCGCGCGGCTATGTCGCGAAGAACGAGGACCCACGCGTCTTTATCAAGGCGATCCGCGCCGTCGCGGCGGGCGAGCGCTATCTGTCGAACACTCTCGCACTCAAGCTCGCGTTCGCCGACCAGAGCCGCGCGAGCAACCCCCTCGACGCGCTGAACGGCCGGGAAATCGAGATCCTGCGCAATCTCGCCGACGGCAAGGATATGACCGAGATCGCGCATATTCTTAAGGTCTCCTACAAGACCGTCGCGAATAACTGCATTCTGCTCAAGCGCAAGCTCGGCGCGCGTTCGAAAGCGGATCTTCTGCGTATCGCGGTCGAAAACAAGGTTGCTATGAAACTTGTTTAGAGCAGGTTCCGAAAAAGTTGACAGACTTTTTCGATGAGAACCTGCTCCGACATTTTGATTTTGAGCGATCCTTATCGATCACATGATTCCATGTGATCGGGAAGCGCTCTAAGCGCCGCTATCTGAATTGCTTCTGCGTTCGATAACGGGCGGCGAGCATCCGCAGCGCCTCCTCCCGCTCAACCCCGATGTGGCGCAGATTGTAATAGTGCTGGCAGACCTCGCCATAGGTCTGCTTTTGGCCGGCGATCGCGGCGATCGCGACAAGCGAGTTGATCAGCTGCGCAAAGTCCTCGGCATGGCCATCGGCCGCGAGCATCTGCCCGACCTGAGCGGTGCGGTTGGCGAGCATCCGATCGGACTCTAGGAAATGCGCCCGCGCCGAGAGCAGAGCCGCGCGTATGCGCTCGACCGCAGGTTCGCGCACGCCGACGGCCCCGCCGGCTTCGCGTTGAGCGAGCCAGAGCGCAGGTTCCGTGCGATCGGGGGCGCGCAACCAGACGTCTGCGCCGTTACGGGCCTCGGACTCGATCAGATCATCCTGCTCGGCGGCGCGCCGCTCTTCGCCGCATGAGGCGAAGAGCGCGCAGACGCCTGCAAGAATGATCGCTTCGCGAAAGCGCATCGCGGAGCTACTTTTCTTCCACTTTCTTCTTCAGACCCTGGAGACCGTCGCGCAAATAGCTCGCCATCGCCGCGCGCGCGGCGTCGTCGTTGAGGTTTTCCGGCGGCTCATTGCTCGTGTCGCCGCGATAGAGACGGCCATACCATTTCACCAAACTCCCCCCCGCCGACGCAGGTTCGATCGTGAAGGTGACGGTGTAGGAGCTCACGGGCAGCGCATCGAGATTTGGATCAGACATGCGCCAGGACAGTTTGAACGCCGAGGCGTCATATTCATCGAGCCCTTCCTTCAGAACGCCGCCCTTCTTGAGGGTGATTTCGCGCTCCGCGCCGGCGGCGTCTCCGCCCTTGGCCGTCACACTCTGAACGTCAGGATGCCAGTTCGCGAGCCCGTCGAACTTACCGGCCACAGCCCATACGGCCTTGGGATCGGCGGCGATGACGATCGACTCGTCGACCTTAATCGGCGTCGGTCCGTGCGCGAGCGCAGGCGCGCAAATCAGAAGGGCGAAGAGTCCCAGCAGCTTCCTCATTTGGATCTCCTTGGTTGTGGAAAGCGGTAGAACGGCGCGGCGCGGCGCATCTGAATGAAAGCCTGCGCGAAAAAAGTTGCGGCGGCGGCCAAGGATGTGAGAACCGCGGCCGCGGCCCCAAAGAACGGGCGCAGGTCGAGCGCTGCTTCGCGCGGCCGGGCGGACGCGACCGCGGCATAGTCCTTCCACAGTCGCTTGCCGTCTTCGAGATGGGCGTAGGAAAGCCCGGTCTTTTCGGCGAGCGAACGAAGATAGTCCTCCTTTACGGAAGATAGATGCTCGACGCCGACCGCCGCTGTCGCGCCGAAGGGGGCGTTGCGGGCATTGTAGCCCTCGCGCCGCTCCGCGCCTTCAGGCGGCAAACCGAAGCGGCTCTCATGCGGAACGTCGTCGGCGCCGTGGAATCCGACCTCACGGCCCCTGTCGTCAAATTTCGGGATGGGCGAAAGCTCATAGCCGCCGACGCCAACGACAAGGCCGCGCACCTCCCCCGCACGCCCTTCGAACGTCGGCGCGCCACGCGCGGGAAGCGGCGGGGCCTCCTGGCCATCAGTAAAAAACAGCAGGTCGCTATTCAATTCCCTGGCCATAGCGATCGCACGAAAAAAGCCTGCCGAAATTCGGCTGTCGCCTTCCCAGGCCATACGCCAGTCGAGCGCCTCAATCGAAGCTTGCAGAGGCGTGAAATCCGCGCAGACGTCGATCGGTTCGAACAGCAGGAATGGCCTGCGTTCGGTAAAAACGCCGAGAGCGACATGCGATGGACAGGGCAATTCCGCGAGCATGGCGCGAAGCGCGGTTTTCACGGCCTCGAGACGGCTGACCGGCCGGCCGAACGCGGCGTAATCGCGAACGTTCATGCTGCCGGTGATGTCGACGATGGCGAGAAAGTCGAATGACGGCCGCCGGATCATAATCTTTGGCGCAAAAAAAGTGGCTGCGAGCGACAGCGTCGCCAACGCGAGAAGAGCGACGCGAGGATCGCGCACATCCGGGCGCATCACGGAAGTCCTTTCGGTTTGCCGGGAATATCGGTCCAGAGCTTCTTGGGATCGGCGCTCAGTTCGTCGCCGCTCTTTCTCTCGAAATCCGGAAAATCCCGGACAAGCCGCGCCGCGACGTCGAGATTGAACTTGGCGTCCCAATAGTCGGGCGCGAGCTGCAGCGCACGTCGATATTCGCGCTTGGCGAGATTGACGAACGGGTTGGCCGCTTCGAGTTCCGAGCGTTCGATATGATCAAACGCCTTGCGCAGCAGCGCGTTCGCCAAGAGATAATGACCCCGCGCGCGCGCCTCGATGCTCGCGCTACGGTCGAGCGCCTCCACCAAGGCTCGGGCGCGATCAACTTCGCTTCGCGCCGCAAGAAAGGCGACGCGCGCGAGAATCGCTTCCGGCCTGCCGTTCGCGTCGACGGCGACGTCACGGCCCTCGCGCAACGCCTCTATCGTATCGTTGGAGTCGGCGGCGCCGCGCCATTCGGCGAGCAATGCAGCCGTCGTGAGGATAAGCGCGAAAAGAAGTGCGACCAGAAACGTCGATTTCGCCTCACGCCACAGCGCGCGCGCCTTGTTGCGCACGATCGTGATCCTCGTCTCGAAGGCCGTCATCGCGCCTTGTCCCCGACGCTCAGCCTGACCTCCGCGAGCTTCGCCGCGAGGAGAAGCAGCGTCGCGGCGAGCGCGAGCGCGAAGGCGCATGCGCTCATATCCGTGCGCGGTAATTTCTCGACATATTGGACGGGATGGCGTTCGAGCCTGTCGATCTGTTTTAAGGCCTCCTCCGTCGCCTCCACGCCTTCAGCCTCGAAGGCCCGGTAAGGAACGCCGAGCGATTTGAAGAAGAGATCGAGATGGCGTTCTGGCGCGGCCTGTGGCGACTCATCGTCGCCGATCGGCTGATCGGAGATGCCTCGGCTGCCTTGGGTGCGCAAGAACAGCCAGTAAAGGCTGACATTCGTCTTGCGGAATTCCGCCTTTAAATCATCGCGCAGCTTTGGATCGATCACGCCGGCGCCGTCGGAGATCAGCAGGACCGCGCGCGACAGATCAGCCTCGCTCGTCTTGAACATCGAGAGCGCCATGGCGAGCCCACGCGCGATATTCGTATAGTCGAGGCCCGGGCGGTCGATCGCGTCGATTGCGGCTTCGGTGGCGCCGATATGGTCCGAAATCGGCGTCACCAGCATTGGCGCGGTCGAAAACGCCGCGACGCCCACGAGATCGTGACGACGCGCTTCGATAAAGCGCTTGAGAATGCGCCTCGCCGCCGCGGCCTTCGACTCTTCCCCCCCGGACGGCGTTCGCCCCGCGAAGGTTTCGTTCATGCTGCCGCTGCGGTCGATCAGCATGACGATCTGCGCCCCCTCGGAAAAGCGCTCGATTTCCGCGCCTGCGACATAAGGGCTGGCCGCGCCGAGTAGGTTGGCGCCGATGGCCACGACGCCGCAGAACTTCAGAAGAATGCCGGCGACGACGGAAAGGCCGTCGACGGGCGCTGCGAGGAGCGAGGGTATCGTCGCGCCGCGCAAGACGGACCGCAGCAGTGGAAGCAGCGCCAAAGGCGCTAGGAACAGCGCCTCAAGGTGATCAAAGCCGACGGCGCTCATCCTGAGCGCTCCCGCCTGGCGAGCTTGCTGACAAATTGCGCGAGCTGCTTGGCGGCAAAGTCATCGTCCATAGAGCTTTCGCCCCCGAAAAAACGCCGCTTCGACGTTTCGAAGAATCGCTCGAAATCGACGCGCAGCGGCTTGAATTCAGGATGCCTGCGGAGGAAATCCGGAACGTCGCCTGACAGCAGAATTGCGCCATTGGCCCGATCGAGCGCGCGATGCACCGATCGAATCGTCGCGGCGAGATTGCCGTCATCAGCGCCGCGCCGCGTCGAGATTTCACGCGCGAGCGCTGAGAAGATTCGCGCCTTCCGTTGCTGGAAGGGAGGCCAGGCGCGATCGCGCGCGACAAGAGCGAGCGCCAGCAGGGCGGCGGCGCCGGCGCCGAACGCCAGATTGAGCGGCGTGGCTTCGTTAACGAATGCCGACGCACCGTCGGGACGCAGATAATCCGACGCCTGCTCTTGCTTTTGCGGCGCAATCTCCCGCAAAGGAGAAACGCCAACGCTCCATGCGGGAACGGCCACGGTCTGCGCGCCTGTCGCCGTCGAAATGGAGAGTTCGAACCCAGGAATCTCAATGTCGCGCGCATCGAGCGCGACATAGAAATTCTGATATGTGAGATCGAGACGCCATAGGCGCCCGCCGTTTTCCGACGTCTCGGCAAGTTTGACGTCCCGGAGATCGAGCGGACCGGTGAGCGGACCGGGATTGGGCAAGGAGGCGCGCGACAGCACGGCGTCCGCGGGCGCGGAGACGTCAATGCGCGCATGGATGAGATCGCCCACGAAATAGCCGAACGGGCGCGCCGAGTGGATGCGCACCGTCGTTTCCTGCGCACATGCAGGAAACGCCGCGGCGAGCATGAGGGCGACACATGCAACGATCCATGCAATGCGCATCGCTGGCCTCACGCCGCCGTCAGCCGCATGCTGAGATCGTTGGCGTCGAAACTGTCTTGGATAAAAATCGGCGCGCGGCTGCGTGGTGAAGACGCGCGGACGAGACTTCGCCGACGTAACTGCTCCGTTTCAACCCAGCGCCGCTGGAGCGCGGGCCTCATCAATAGGAGCTGCCGGCGGCCGCTCTCGCTGTCGCAAAGCTCCAGCACGCCCCATTTCGGCGGCGCGGCTTCGAGAGAGTCGATCAGAACGAGCGGCGCGACATCATGTAGTGAAAGCGCCTCGAACGCCTGCTCGATCAAATGCGCGGGCCAGCGAAAATCGGAAATGAGAAACACCAGCTTGCGCGTGGCGCCGAGAGCCGCCGCGGCGTCGAGCACGCCTTTGGCGCTCGATCCGCTGGGCGTTTCGACGCCGATCCTTTCGACGGCGGCGAGCGCCGCCCTTCTCGAACGCGTCGCCGGCAGCATCGCGCGCCCGATCAGCGCCTCCTTGAAAGCGAACGCGCCAAAACGATCGCCGTTGCGCGTCGCCGAATACGCCAGCGCGCCGCAAAGATCGACGACGACCTGAAATCGGCTGACGGCTCCAGCGAACCCCATCGAGGCGGAAAGGTCCACGAGTGCGTAAACGTCCACCGCCGCCCTTTGCTCGAAGCGTCGCACATAGGTTACGCCGAACGGATCGCGCAGCGTCGCGCGAAGGTCGATGCGGCGAGCGTCCGGATAGCGCATGAAAGGCGCCTGGTCGCGAAAGACTCCAAAGCCGCCGACCTCGCTCGACGTGTGAGCGCCGACGTGGCTGGCGGCAAAGCGACCGCGCGGTCGATATAGGATATCGACGATCGTATTCATGGAACGGGCGTCGCGTCGAAAGCCGCGCGGCACAGCCGCTTGACGATATCGTCGCCCCGCAGAGCGTGGATCGGGTCGACAAAGATGCGGTGCGCCATGACTTCAATGAAGACGTCGCGCACATCTTCCGGAATAAGATAATCGCGCCCTTCGAGCCAGGCGCGCACCCGCGCGGCGCGCACAAGCGCCGCCAGTCCGCGCGGACTCGCGCCGCCCTTGACGAGACAGTCGAGGTCGACGTCCGGCAGCGACACGCCGGCCGAACTTGGCTCGACAAGAGCCTGCCAGAGGTTCAGCACGTATCGTTCAAGCGCGTCGCTCGATCTCACATGTGTCTGGATCGCGCGCGCGATAGCGGGCGCCTCGCGATAATCCAGCATTCCGGGGCTCACCCTCTCGAGCAGCGTTTCCGTATCATGGAATGCTGGATCGAAAACCAGCCTGCGGCGCGCGTCCTCATCGTCCGGCGCGGCCATAAGAATTTCCATGAGAAATCTGTCGCGAGCGGCCGCCGGCAGTTCGAAGGTTTCTTCCCGCTCCACCATGTTTCGATCGGCGAACACATTTAGATAGGGGAAGTGATGCACGCGATTGAACGCCGACACGCTGCGCTCGGCCATCAACCGCAGCAACAACGAATGAACCTGCGGGCGCGCGCGGTTGATCTCATTGAAGAAGAAGACAGGCAGCGTCTCCGCCTGGCGCAGAAGTTCGGACGGATCGACGCGCGGGCGACCGTCTTCGCCCAGATAGGTATGATAGAGAATGTCGCTCGGCATCATGTCGACGGTGCCCTCGACGCGAGCGAAATCGCCGCCGAGCGCGCGCGACACGGAACGCAGCAGCGTCGTCTTGCCGACCCCGACATCGCCCTCGATCAGCACATGGCCGCGCGCGAAAATGCAGATCGTCACGAGCCTGACGACGCGCGCTTGCCCGATCACCGCCTTTTGAATTTCCTGTTCAAACTCAAGGGCGCGCGCGCGCCAATCGGAGAGCTTCTGGACGACGTGCAGAGTTTCGTTCAAGGCCTGACCTTAGCGCGCCAAACATAAAAGGCGGCCACGATCTCGGGAATGGAACCGATGCGCTGTTGTCGAATACGCCGGCTTCAGATCGTGGCCGCTAGATCATCGCGCTTTTGTCGCGATGAAACTTATTGAGCAATCTTGCTCACGTCATATTCCCACTTGCCGGTCTTCTTGAAGTTCTCGACCCGCTTCTTGTTGCGTTCTTCCATAGCCTGAACTGACGCTTGCTGTTTGGCGATTTCCTTGGGGTCATGCTTGGGATCATATTTCGACCCTTCGACCTTGTCCGGGAAGCCGGGCTTGGGTTCCCAGCAGTTTCCGGGCGCTTTGCACTTGGTGCCGTCATAGGCGAGCGCGCTTCCGGCCCCAAATAAAATGCCGACGGTGAGCGCCGCGGCGAAATGCATCTTACGCATCCCTGTTTCCTCCTTTGTGCGAGGCTAGCGCCTCGGTGTTTGCGCCTCCGGCGACGGCGGCGTAGAACTTACTTCGCCTTTTCCTGACATTTGCCAGGCGGGTTGTCCGGCAGGGTTTCGTGACCCGCGTAGGGTTTGAAAGACTTGCGCTGAGCGTCCGTCAGCCAGGTCGCCTTTTCCGGCGTTTCCTTGAAGAGATGTCGGATCCAGGCCATGACCTTCAGCATCTCATCGAGCGTGAGGTTCTGATATTGCGGCCCCATGGATGCCTGCCCGCCGCCATAGATCGTCGAGAACAGGCCTTCATCGGTTTCGTTCTGCGGATAGGTCCAATAGGCGTCGTTGAGGCCGGGGCCGATCTTTCCTTCCGCGAGGTGGCCGTGACAGCCGGAGCAGGCGGAAAGAAAGAGCTGTTCGCCCAGCTTCAGACAGCTTGCATCCTCGTTATAGGGATTCTTGCCCGACGTCATGAATTCCTTGACGCCCGCGGTGTCCTTTCCCTCCGGCAGCGCGTCATCAAAGTTTAGCACCTCGCCCGTGATCGTGTTGCGGAATGTGATCCCTGCGGTCTGCGCGATGGCGCCGAGCGCAACCAAACAGGCCGCAGCGCCAATGAGGGACAGGGAAACGCTTCTTTTGTTATTCGACACTTATTTTCGTCCTGCTTTTCGTTTGCGCGCGGCGCATCATTGGGTGACGGGAAGAAGAGGAACGCCTTCCGCTTTGAGGATGTCGTCGATCTTTGGCCGAGCGGCGACGAGCGCCTGATCGATTTCAGTCAGCAAGGCTTTGTCGTCGCGCCGCACTGCGACCGATTGATCGAAGCGCTGCGGCACTTTTTCGCCATTGCTCTTCACTGCGTCGTCTTCGATCAGCGTCATCCGCAGCGGCGCCGATGATGACGCCTTGACGTAGCGCGCGACGTCGGGCGCGAAGCCGACCGCCACATCGGCGGCGCTGCTGACCACCTCTCCGACCATGCGGGCCGGATCAATCTGCGTGTATTGATTGCGCGCCGATTTGAAATTCACCAGCGAATAGAGATAGGCCATATTATCTTCGTACTTGCCCATATCCTTGAGCAGCGTTTCGCCCGGAGAGCCGAAGGCGACGGCGATGTGGCCGAGCTTTTTCAGACGTGCGTCGGACCATGATTTGATGTCGAGGTCGCGATCGGCGCGGCTGACGAAGACATAGCCGGTGCGATAGTATGGCTTCGACGTTGCGACGCGCGGATCGCCGGTATCAAGGCCGATGACGACGTCGCAGAGCTTCTTGTCGAGAGAATCGCGCACGAGATAGATCGCCGGCTGCTGCGACCATACGAATTGGGCCTTACGTTTCATGGCGTCGGCGAGCGCAACGCCGATCTTGTTCTCAAGTCCGGAGCCGTCTTCCATCGAGAGCGGCGGCTGGTTCTTCGCCGCGCAGATGCGAAGCGTATTGGGATCTGAAGGCTCCGCCGTCGAAGCGGTCGCGGCGTTCGAGACGGCGTCGCCAGAAACGCCGAGCGAAGCGCCTTCTGCGCTCATGGCCGCAAGAGCGACAAAGAGCGCGCAGCATGCGCCGACGGGCAAGCGAGTGAATCGCGACATGACTTTCTTTCCGTGATCATTTCGATCGCCTGTTCGGACGCGTGGGGGCGCGTCCGAACAGGCGTCTCGTAACCGCCTCAGGCGGATGAGATCGATGGAACGATCGGCGATTAGTTCGCCTTGTATTCGCCCACGCTCAGATCGTCATAGGGGCCTTTGCCGTCGAGCGAGAACACCATCACGCCGCCGCCCATCTGCGTGTAATTGGCGAGCTGCTTGAAAGCGCCAACCGCGCCGAGACCGGCCGTCGGATCCTGGAGATCGAACACGAGGCCAACTCCCGGCCAACCGCCGACGCCATACAAGATGGCGAGATATTCGACGCCCTTGTGTTGATAGACGATCGGATGTCCGATGACGCCGGACGGCAGCTTGAACTTCCACAAAAGTTCGCCGGTGTCGCTGTGACGGGCCTTGATGAAGCCGTCGAGCGTTCCGTAGAAGACGACATTGCCGGCGGTGGCGGCGGTGCCGCCCCAAACAGCGAAGCGCTCCATCTTCTCCCATTTGAACTTGCCGGTGATGGCGTTGTAGGCCTTGATCTGGCCGAGGCCTTCAGCCTTCTGACGATCGCCCTTCGGACCCGGAAACATATTGAGCGTCGCGCCGACGAAGAACTGGCCCGCGCGATAGGGAAGCATGAAGGGCTCCCAGTCCATGCAGATGTGGTTCACGCCGAGGAAGAACAGCTCCTTGTTGGGATCATAGGAGTCGAGGCCCTGGTTGTGATAGCCCATCGCCGAGGGACAGATGTCCTTAGCGAGATGGTCCATCCGCGTCCCATATTCCGGATCACGCACCGGCAGGCCGCTCTTCAGATCGACCTTCTTGAACACATTGACCGTGTCATCGATCTTGTCGGCGGAGACCAGCGTGCCGTCGGTACGGTCCAGCGTGTAGACGATGCCGTTGCGGTCGGGATGGGTCAGCAGCTTGCGCAGCTTGCCGTCCTTGTCCTTCTGCTCGCTCAGCATCATGAAGTTGATGCCGGCGTAGTCCCATTCATCGTGCGGCGTCTTCTGATAGCCGAACTTCGCCTCGCCCGTGTTGAGGTCGCGGCCCCAAATGGTCATCGTCCACTTGTTGTCGCCAGGACGCATGGTCTCGTTCCACGGCGCCGGATTGCCGCTGCCGTAGTAGACGAGGTTGGCGCCCGAATCGTAAGCGAACCAGCCCCAATTGGTGCCGCCGCCGATCTTCCAGGCGTCGCCTTCCCAGGTCGCCGTGCCGAGGCCCTTCTGGCCGTAGTGCGGATTGGCCTTGTTGAAGTCGTCGCCGATCAGCACATCCGAATCCGGACCGGTCGCGTAGGCGCGCCACTTCTGCTCGCCGGTGCGCACGTCATAGGCGGTCATGTAGCCGCGCACGCCCAGTTCCGCGCCCGAGCTGCCGATGAGCACAATGTCCTTATAGATGTGCGGCGCGACGGTCAGCGTGGAGCCGACCTTGAAATCGGAGTTTTCGATTTTCCAGTATTCCTCGCCGGTGCTGGCGTTCAGCGCGACGACATGGCCGTCGAGCAGCGTCTTCACGATCAGCGCGGGCGCTTTGCCGTCGCCGGGCCAGTAGGCGAGACCACGATTGACAATGTCGCAACAGGCGACGGCGCGCGCCGCGGCGTTCTGCTTGGGCTTATGCTGCCAAAGAATGCGAGTCGGATCGTCGAGGTTGAGCGCGAACGTATTATTGGGAAAAGACGTGTGAACATACATTTTGCCGTCGACGACGATCGGCGAACCTTCGTGACCGCTGAGCAGACCGGTCGAGAACGACCAGGCGACCTTTAGGTTCTTGACGTTATCGGCGTTGACCTGGGTCAACGTGCTGTAGTGGTTGGAGCTGTAGTTCTTGCCCTGCATGGCCCAGTTTTCTTCGCTCTTCGTCAGAGCCTCGAGCTTATCCTCGGCAGTCGCAGCGGACATCGTCACGATCGGCGCCGCGATCAGCACGGACAACAGGGACACGGAATTTAGCAATTTCCTCATCGACGAGTCCTCCTGCAACCTCGCCCGGACGCCTTCACGGCGTCTTCGACGGCGACGTCGCCCCGCAAATAGACGGCAAATGCAAGCCGCCATGGTTCATTGACGGTCGCTTATTCTCGCTGCGCGTTCGCGCGCAAATTCGAGAGACGATCCGCCGGCATATAAGTTTAAGCGCAAGGCCGAGTCTTCACGATTTATCGGTAATGTGTCTCGGGAAAGATTGGCATGTTCGCTCCCCAAGCTTCCCGACGTCGTGGCGCTTGACGCAAAATCGCACACAGCTTTTGTTGAAGAGCGATCATCCCCTCCGCTTCAGAAGCATCGAATGCCAAAACCTCTCGCGCCAATGAATTCGCCTGCGCGCCGCCATCGCCTGTTCACGCCGGCGAATCTGCGCTCGGCCGCTCTTCCGGCGGCCCTGCTCTTGCTCATGCTGCTCGGCGCGACGCTTGCGCGCATCGGCGCGCAAACAGCTCACGCCGCGCTTTACGCCGCCGACAGGCGGCAAGCGATGACCGAGGCTGACGCCGGTCGCTTCGCCGGCGCCGGCGTGCTCATGTGCTACTCCGATTTCGGAACGCTCGAGCGCGCGGCGGCTGCCTGGCTCATCGGTTCGCATGACCTCGTCGTGATGAACGCGCATAATTTCGTCGACCGGCGACTCGCCCCAACGCATCCGGTGACGAATTGCTTTTTTAGGATCGCGGGCGGCGATTACTATTTCAATGAGGACAGCCTGCGCATCGGCGCATCCGTCGAATCGAAAGCCCTGCACATCACAGACGATTGGGCCCTACTGCGCCTGCTTCAGCCAACGCCTGAAACCATAAAACCGCAGCCCGCGCCGGACGCGAGCGATATCGCCACGGGCGCGCGCTTTAAGGTCGTGATGGTCTCGCCGGCCGGACATTCCAATACCCGCCTCGCGGCCACCACTGAGTCATGCGACGTTTATCGCGTCGACGAACCGACCGAAGGTCACACTCGTCGCGTGCGTCACGACTGCAATGACGGCTATGGCGGCTCGGGTTCCGGCCTCTTCACCGAAGACGGTCGTCTGATCGCCATGCATAGCGCTTCGCTCGATATGAATCAGAAGCGACCTTTCGATATCGAGACGCATTACGGATCGGCGATACTGTTCGAGGGCGAACTCGCCGAGGCGATCCGTGACGCGGCGTCAAAGCCGCGTTAGCTCATTCTCTTGGCGGAATCGTCCGTATCCAGGCGACGAGCGCGTCGAGATCATCGGGCGACATTTTCGAAAAATGCGCCTTGGAGAGCGTCGACATCGGCGGCCTCAGCGAAGCGCCATCACGCGCCACGCCTTGTGTGATCGCGCGCTTCAAGTCATCGTCCGACCAGGCGCCGACGCCCTTCACCGGATGCGACGTGATGTTGGAGGCGACGACGACGCCGGCGGTGTTGCGGAAGGTCTTTCCCCCAGCGCCGAGACGATTTTGATAATCAGGCGCGCCGTCGATTTCCTCGCTGTGGCAAGACATGCAGCGGGCGAGTGACGCGACATAGAGGCCCCGCGTGTTTTTGTCTGCAAGAGACGTCTCATCGAAGGTCGCCGCCGCTCCGGGCATCAGACGAGGCGCCCATTCGCCGCTTCGCTGCTGTGGCGACTGAAGCGGCGCGCGGATCGGCGTCGCCGAGCGCAGAACGGCGATGATTGCGTCAAGATCGCTCGGCGTTAGCGGCTTATAGGAGTCCGACGGCATAACGGGCGCAAGGCGACCGTTCCGGCCAATGCCGTCGACGATCGCGGCGCGCAATTCTTCGTTCGACCATGCACCGACGCCAGTCTCTCGATCTGGAGAGATGTTGGAACCCCGCACGACATAGGATTTGTCGGCAAATGTCTGCGCGCCGCCGCTAAAGCGATTGGAGAGATCGTAGCCTGCTGCGCCGCGCGACGTATGGCAGTTATCGCAGGCGGCCAGCGCTTCGACGAGGTAGCGGCCGCGTTCGATATCGCCCGCATCGGCTGCAGGACCGATCAGGCAGAATGCGAGCAGAGCGACTGGCATAGCCAGATACGATAGCGGACCTTTGGCGCTCATGATGCAGACGCGTTGTTGTCGGATACGGCGCACTTAACGCAACCTTCTCTTTGCGTCTCGCGGAAATATTCCCGGACGGAACAGGAACTTTCAGCAAACGACGCCGCAGGCGTCAGCGCCCGAGGGAAAGATTCGAGCCATCGAGGACGGCATAGTCGAAACGTGCGCCAGTGACGATCGCCGCGGTGAAATTGGCGCCAGTAAGAACCGCATGCGTGAGATTGGCTCGCGTAAGGTCCGCTCCGTCGAAATTGGCGTCGGGGAGTTCGGCGCGCACCGGAACCATGCCCTGATTGGCGGGATCGGCGCCGAGATCCGCGCCGATCAGCTTCGCATTGTGGAAGTTCACGCCTTTTCCGCCGCCAATGATGCGCGCATTCGAGAGATCGGCATCGTCAAAATTCGCGCCGTCGAGAAGCGCGGCGTAAAGCGTCGCGGCTTTCATATGAGCGCCCGAGAAGTTGGCGTTCTGCAAATCGGCGCGCGTGAAATTCGCCGCTGATAGATCCGCCTTTGCAAGCTTTGCGCTCGCGAGCTTGGTGGAGAAGAAGTCTGCGCCATGCATGTTAAGGCCGGACAGATCGACGCCTGAGAGATCGAGATTTGAAAGATCGATCGGCTGACCATGCGCTTCGGCGAGCCTTTGCTCGACCTGCGCGCGCGACAATTCGGCCGCGAAGACTGGGGCCGCAGGCGAAAAGACGAAAAGCATTACTCCGGCGACGCGCGCAATGCAGCGACCGATCCGTCTTCGATTGGGCAATCTCATCAGTCGAACTCCGTCGCATATAGGCTCTGAAAGCCTATGTTCGTCAGTCTAAGAGACGCAATAGGACAATCTCCTGGACACGCTGGGAAATAGCGGCAGCCATCGGCCACGGCGCCGGCAGGACGTAGATCGCCATGCGCTTTCGCGATAGGGAATGAAGATGCAACGCGCGCAAATTGTTTTCCCCGGGCTCGTCGTCGCTCTCTTGTTTTTGGCGGGCGCGCGTTCGCCTGCCGTGGCGAGCGACGCTGAATTGCCAAAGCGCCGGCCGGGCCTATGGCGCATTTCGACGATCTCGCCGGAGATCGGGCTGCAGGCCAATGACGTCTGTATCGAAGACGGAGATAGCGTCATCGGCGCCCAGGACGAAAGTTGCGCGAAGCCTTCTGTCACGCACGCGAATGATCAGATCATCGTCACCATCGAATGCGGCCCGAAGGACGCGCGTAACGTCACGAGTCTGCTGTTCACCGGCGATTTCCAGAGCTGGTATCGCGCGCAGTCGAAAACGACGGCGAGTTCCCGTCGCTCAGGCTTCACGATCGACGCGAAGTTTCTGTCCGAACGCTGCACGAACTAGCCGCGCCCAACAATCCCAGTCGGGACTGCGGCGCCGAAAGCCTTGCTCTGGCGAGATAGCAGGCGCAGGCGGCCGGGTTCGATGCGCAATCGCCACAACCTTTGAGCCCGAGCGACGACGAGGCGTCCGCTACCAGGCTCAGTGCTTTTTCTGTAATGAGCGCAAACCATCGAGCGTGCGATTGACGTAGGTATGGAATTGCGTCGCCTTCTCGATCGGCACAGTGAAAACGGCGATCCCGAAACCTATCGCTGCGGCGATCAAAGCCGTGATGACGACAGAAACGAACCTGTACACGATCGTCCCGCGACGGCGAGCAGGACGGACTTCGGAACGACTTTCGTATCCTTGACTGTCTCCTACAATCTCGGGAGCTTTTTGCTCAAATACTTGCTCCTGGGCGCGCAAGATCGTTCCTTCCTCTTGCGGTTCAAACGCTGCCTGGACCAATTGCGGCTGTTCGATCTCATTCCACTGCGCATGACTCTGATCCGGAGCTACGTCGTTCGAGGCGCCCAAAACGACCTGTTCCTGCTCTTCCTCTCGCCGGGCGCGCGCCGCGGCCTCGACGCGTTCAGATCGCTGGCGCTTTTCTTCTCTTAGTTCCACAGCGGCGAGTCTTTGCTCCAAAGCGGCAAATCGTTTTTGCAAAGCAGCGATCGTCCACTCGGAGCGCAGCGTCTCGTTGTCACGCGGCGGCGCCTCGGCTGGCGCGAACGGAGCCGCATCAACCTGCGCTCTTCCACGACGATTTTCTTCTCTACGACGCTCTTCCTCCCTTTGTTTGAATGCGGCGAGAGTCCAGTCGCTGAGAAGGGTCTTGCTCATCTTTCACTCCAGTCTCTCGGTGTTCGCCAGATCAAACACCTCGCGTGGCATTGTCAGTATCGGAAAATCCCGTAGAAACTTTCGGGCTTGTCTCAACGGTTCAAACCATAAGGCTGGGACGATGTTTGACGTTTGTAAAGATCGGCGCGTAGAGCCGAGCAAGTGAACCCCTTCCGACCAAATTACGTCCTCCCGTAGGCAGAGCATCCGAATGTCGATCTTGTTTCAGCCCGTGCGTCTCGGCGAGATGGAATTGCCAAACCGCATCATCATGGCGCCTCTCACCCGTTGCCGCGCCAGCGAAGGGCGCATCCCCAACGCGCTGATGAGGGACTATTATGTGCAGCGCGCTTCCGCCGGCCTCATCCTCACTGAAGCCACATCCATCACGCCGATGGGCGTCGGCTATCCCGACACGCCGGGGATTTGGTCGGACGCGCAGACCGAAGGATGGAGTCGGATCACGGAGGCGGTTCACGATTCTGGCGGACGGATCATGCTGCAGCTCTGGCATGTCGGGCGCGTGTCGCATCCGATCTATCTCAACGGCGCATCTCCTGTCGCGCCAAGCGCGATCGCGCCGGCCGGACATGTGAGCCTGTTGCGTCCCTACCAGCCCTATCCGATCCCCCGCGCCCTCGCGCTTTCCGAGATCGCTGAAATCGTTGAGGCCTATCTGCACGGCGCTGAAAACGCCAAGACGGCCGGTTTCGACGGCGTGGAGTTGCACGGCGCCAACGGCTATCTGCTTGACCAGTTTCTCCAGGACAGCGCGAACACGCGAACAGACCACTATGGCGGCCCGGTCGAAAACCGCGCGCGCCTCATGCTTGAAGCGACCGACGCCGCCATCGCCGTCTGGGGACCAGGCCGCGTGGGCATGCATCTGGCGCCGCGTGGCGATTCCCACTCAATGGGCGATTCCGACCCTGAGGCGACCTTCGGATATGTCGCGCGTGAACTCGGCAAGCGGGGCGTCGCCTTCATCTGCGCCCGCGAACATCCGGGGCCCGACGCGCTCGGGCGCCTTCTCAAGGAGGAATTCGGCGGCCCCTATATCGTCAATGAGGGCTATGATGCTCAAGCCGCCGAAGCCGCGATCGTCGCGGGCGACGCCGACGCGGTGGCGTTTGGCAAGCTCTACATCGCCAATCCAGACCTGCCCGAGCGCCTTCGCAGGCATGCGGCGTTGAACGAGCCCCAACCGGCGACCTTCTATACGAAGGGTCCGGCGGGGTACACGGACTATCCGGCCTTGGCGGGATGAGCGGGGTTCGCCCGCCCAAGGAAATTCCGTTGCGAGGGTGAGCGCCAGACGGATAGCGGGCTAACGCGCGCGATCATCAGGGGCGCCCTCGACACCCCATAGGCATTCGGCTGGCTGGCGTGGCCTTAGCCGGAGAGGCTCACCGGCGCGCCACTTTGGCGGAAAGAACGACGACGCGGGTTCCAGCGGCGGTTTTTTGATAGAGATCCATCGCGTCCTGATTGATCATCCGGATGCAGCCAGACGATTGGCTCTTCCCGATTGTCCATGGCTCATTCGTGCCGTGGATGCGAAAGAGCGTATCTCGGTCCCCTTGCCAGAGATACATCGCGCGGGCCCCTAACGGATTGCCGGGACCGCCATGCATGCCCAGACCACTTTGCAGCTCAACCAACTGCCTCTTAAGGTCGGGCCTGCGTTCGATCATTTCCTTTGGCGGATACCAGTCCGGCCATTCCTGCTTACTCTTGATCGTCGCTTCCCCTGACCAGGCGAACCCGTCGCGCCCGACGCCGATGCCATAGCGGGTCGCCCGGCCGCCCGCCTCGACGTAATAAAGATAGTGCCCGGCGGGATCGACTACGATTGTCCCTGGAGCTTCTCTGGTCGCGTAGGCGACGTTGGCGCGATGGAATGCTGAATCGACGAGGCCCGGTCTGACCGCTGGAACGATGAAGCCGGCGTCTTTCATCTCGCCGTAGAGGTTGCCCCCCTGAACTGCGACTGCGTCGACGCGTCCCGCCGGCTCGGCAGGATCGCTGCGAGGCGTCGGCGCAACCGCGGAGGCGCTCAGCGTCGGAGCCGTCCGCGTGCTGGCGCATCCGGCAAGGCCTGCCCCAGCCGCTGCTGAGGCAAATATGATCAGGATATGACGGAATGCGGGAGGCATGGGCGATCACCGTGCTCGGCTGCGTTCCCTGAATATAGCTAAATCCGCGCCGTTAACCAATTCACCCGATTTGGCTCGGCGCCGCGAGCTGAGCAGTAGCGATCGCTTTGAAGGCGTCTCGTCGGGTCAAGGCTTGGGGAGGAACGCCAGCAATGCCGCTGATCTCTATGTTTGGCGTCGCGCCTTAGCCTCGCTTCGTCCCAGACAAGACAACTCCTCCAGCAGATCAAGAAGCGCTTCAAATCGGACCGGCTTAGTCAGGAGACCGTCGAAACCGACATCCTTAACGAGCTGAACCGTGCGCTCGGCGCGCGAAGCGCTGAGGGCGATGAGAGAGATTCTGTCGCCTTCGGGCAATTGAATGCGACGGATCAGATCAACGACATCCAAATAGGGCATGCCGATATCAAGAAACACCAGTGGCGGCTTGAGTTCATTCAGCGCGGCAAGGCCGCCCGCGCCGCTGTAAGCAAGCCGCACACGGGCCCCGAATGTTCCAAGCAGCAGCGCAAGCGCGTCAGCGCCGTCACGATTTTCATCAATCACCAGAGCCCTGAGCGACGGGGCGGCGTTCGCGGCCGTGCAGGCGGACGCCGCTTCCAATGAGGGCTTACCGCGCTGCGCGGTGACATCGTGGGCGACCCCGATCATGCGAAGCGGACGCCCTCGCTGGTCTCGCTCGACGACCCCTCGTTCGCGGAACCATGTGACTATTCCATCCGGACCAAGGGTTCGGATTTCGGTCTCAAACCGTTCAGTCTCACCGAGCAGCGCTGCTTCGATATCTGCACAAAACCGCGCTCGATCTTCTGGATGGACAGCATCCCGGACTGCGGCAAACCGGCTGAACATGCCTGTGCTCGACGAGGACATGTCGGAGTCAAACGGATCAAACCGCCGCACGATATCCCGCACGATGTCCCACTCAAAGCTGATCATGGGAACCGCGCCTAGCGCTAGGCGCAGCGCAAGTTCATTGCGTCGCGCCCGTTCCTCATGGGCGGCCTTAAGTCCGAAATTCGCTTTCCGCCCCAGCTGCGTCATTGCAGCCTTGTCCGTCGTAATCTTTTGATAGTTATCATCGATCGGTCTTTCCCAGGGACGGCCAAGTTGAAATGTTAGTGCAATATCAACCTGCTGGCCAGCGGGCGCAGCCAATGATGATGCGAACCGCGCGACCTTGTTCCGCCCAAGCGAGCTTCGCTCTTCCCAGGCTTCGTCGCCCGACTGGACAGTTTCACCGCGCAAAGGCGCGTTGAATTTCCCACAATTGTTTTCGCAAACGGGCCAATTCTACGTAGAACGCCGCTCAGCGCGTATGGGCGGCTGCCCGATACGGGACACGATCTGTGCCCATAGCCGACCATGTCGCGTTGGGAGAACGCGCCGACCTTGTGCAAAATCGTGAAGCTGAGCGGCGTCCTCATCGATCTTTATTGCGCCAGTTACAAAGCGCCGCGGCAAGCCGTCACGCTCGATATCGACGATACTTGCGATGTCGCGCATGGTCATCACCAGCTGTCGCTGTTCAACGCGCATTATGATGAGCGTTGCTTTCTTCCGATCCATGTTTACGACACCGCGACCGGACGTCCCCTTGGCGATCATTCTGCGGCCAGGCAAGACGTTGTCCGGCGAGGACGTGCGGGCCATTTGCGCCGGATCGTCCGTCGCATCCGCGCGCATTGGGCGACGACCAAGATCGCCATCCGGGGCCATTATGGTCGCCGCGAGGTGATGGATTGGTGCGAGGACAACGGCCTCGAATGCGTCTTCGGCCTGTCGGGCGACAGGATTCTCGCCGTCGATGTCGATGTCGACGATATCCGCACAAGGGCCAGCTGAAGCCGCATCACACTTGCGCTCGCCATCCTTCCTGGAAACAGTCACTGGCTTAAGGGGATCTATTTTGGGATTGGCGCATGGATCCTGATGATGGTTTTGCTGATGCCAATGGCTGGCGCAGGACTCTTTGGGATCAACTTCGGCGCCATGGCCCCCTTCATGACTCTCATGCTTCACATCATCTTCGGGGCGGTCCTCGGCGGCGCCTATGGGCTGGAGCGGCCCGAAGCGGCGTCGCATCTCCAACTTTCGCGCCGATCCTAGATCGAGTTCGCTGCGCCGGCCGCCTGGGCGAGTTGCGCCTCGAGTTCGGCGATCCGCGCCGCGAGCGGCGCCGTCATCGCGCGCATCTCGTCGAGCGTGTAGCGCTCGACGATGTGTTGCGGACAGTTCCAGTCGAACCCCTCGACCCTAATCAGAAAGCCGCGTTCGACGCGGGCGCGGTAATCTGAGGTTTCGAGTCGAGACAAGGTCGCCTCGTCGTCGAGTCCGACGATCTTCGCGCGCCCGAAGAGCTTCAGCCGCGTCTTGTTGGGGTAGTCCATGAAGAAGAGCGACACGCGATCATCGTTCGCGAGATTGCCGAGGCTGATATATTGCCGATTGCCGCGGAAATCCGCGAAACCAATCGTGGCGTCATCCAGCACGCGCACGAATCCTGTCGGACCGCCGCGATGCTGGATGTAAGGCCAGCGGGTCTCGCTGACCGTCGCCATGTAGAACGAATTTCGCGCGGCAATGAATTGGGCCTCCGCCTCGCTCAGACGATGGTTCCTGGTCTCCGGCGCTCCCTCCATGCGCGCATAAGCGTTGCGGCTGCCAAATTGCTCCTGCGCCTTCTTCACCGTCGGGGTGAAGGCGATCTCGGCGTAGCGATGCGGCATGGCGTCCTCCTGCGGGCCCGAGCCCGCGTCTCAAAGCCCAACGTCGGAAAGACCCGGATGATCCGCAGGCCGCGGGCCTTGCGGCCAGCGGAACTTCCGCTCGCTCTCGCGGATCGGTTGATCGTTGATGCTCGCGAAGCGCAGTCGCATCAGACCGCGCTCGTCGAACTCCCAGTTCTCATTGCCATGGCTGCGGAACCAGTTGCCGCCGTCATCACACGACTCGTAAACGAAACGCACCGCGATCCGGTTCTCGGCAAATGCCCAGAGTTCCTTGATCAGGCGATATTCGAGTTCACGCGTCCATTTGCGTTTCAGGAACGCGACGATGTTGGCGCGGCCGACCGGGAACTCCGCGCGATTGCGCCAGCGGCTATCCTCAGTGTACGCCAAGGATACACGCTCGGGGTCGCGCGTGTTCCAGGCGTCTTCGGCCATTCGAACTTTCTGGATCGCGGTTTCGCGTGTGAACGGCGGCAGCGGCGGACGAGCGCCGACGGGTTGAGTCATCTCGGTCATTGGAAGCTCCTCTCCCGGTTGGGGGCCGGCGCAGACTCCTCTGCGCCGGAGCTGCGATAAGTCAGGCGGCCTTGTTCAGCTGGATTTCCGGGAAGTCGATCTCGATCTGGGTCGCCTTGCCCAGCAAATTGGTGAAGATGTTCATTGCGACATGCGTGATGATCTCGATGATCTCGCCATCGGAATGGCCGGCCGCGCGCACGGCGTCGAATTCCGCCTTGCTCACCTGTCCGGCATGTTCGACGAGCGCGCGGGCGAAGGCGAGCGCGGCTTCCGCCTTGGCGTCCGACGAACGCCCCATGCGGTTCGCCAGCATTTCCTGAGTGTCGAGACCGGCCTTGCGGCCGATGGCCGTGTGCGCCGAGACGCAATACTGGCAGGCGTTCTGTTCGGCGACGGCCAGCGCGATACGCTCGCGCGTTTTCGGGTCGAGAAAACCCGCGCCGGCGATCCCGTGGATGCCGAGGAACGCGTTCAGCGCCGCCGGGGAATTGGCCAGCGCGCGGATAAAGTTGGGGACCGCGCCAAGGCTGGCCTGGACGGCGTCGAGCAATTTCTTGGCTTCGCCAGTGGCGGATGTGGGGTCGATGACGGCAATGCGAGCCATAGGGTCAATCCTTGTTTCGTTGACGGCGCGGCGCGCCTCGGCGCCGCTCCTCCACACAATGGCCCGTTATTTTTCTTGTAAGAATATCTGACGTATGGAATTCATTATTCCGATTAGAGGAATAAATGGATCGGCTCCACGAACTCGAGGTCTTCGTCGCCGTCGCCGACGCCGGCAGCTTCGCGAAAGCGGGAACGCGTCTGCGCCTGTCTCCCCCTGCGGTGACCCGGGCGATTTCTGCGCTCGAAGATCGCCTCGGCGCCCGCGTCTTCAACCGCACGACTCGCAGCCTGACCATCACTGATGTCGGTCAGCGCTTCCTGGAAAGCGCACGGCGTATCCTGACCGATCTCGATTGCGCCGAACACGAAGCCGTCGGCGAAACGGCGGTTCCGCATGGCCATCTCACTCTGACGGCCTCAGTGACATTTGGTCGGTCGGCCCTCACGCCCGTGGTGTGCGCGTTTCTTAGCCAGCACCCGCGCGTAACCATGTCGGTGCTGCTGCTCGATCGCATCGCCAACCTCGTGGAGGAAGGGATCGATCTTGCGGTCCGCATCGGTCCGTTGCCCGATTCAAATTTGGTCGCGAAGAAGATCGGAACCGTTCGAAGGATATTGGTTGCGAGCCCGGACTATCTCGTGCGGCGGGACGTTCCGCAAACGCCAGCGGATCTGCGACTCCACTCCATGATCGCGTTCACTGGCCTCATGCCTAACCGGGAGTGGCGCTTTCTCGACGGAAAAAAAGGCAACAGCGTTTCGTTTGTCCCGCGGCTCGAGATCAATGACGCGGCGGCATCCATCGCCGCGGCGGAAATGGGCGATGGGATCACCGTGGCGCTGTCGTACATGGTCGCCGACCAGATTCGCGACGGCCGACTCGCGCCCCTTCTCGACAATTTCACGCCGCCGCCCGTACCAGTTCACCTTGTCTATCCTCAGAGCCGCTTGGTCTCCTCCAAACTGAGAGCTTTCATCGACTTCGCCGCGCCGCGCCTTCGCGCAACGCTCGATGGCCTTAACATCTCCTAAAAAGGTCTGCCATGATTGCAGCTCTCGCGAGCCGCTCGAGCGCTTATGTCTGCTGTCAAAGGGGGCCGCCAACATAATGGCAATCTTGACGTAGTCGTTAGTCTTTTGCCTGTTACGACTCAACGCCAATCGCCTAAGCATGACGATCCCGTGACATGGTCATGCGGATGCGCCCCCACCACCGCCACGACGCATTTCGAACCGTAGCCGATCTCGTAATGAAATCGATGGGCCGCAGCCAATCAAGAGATCCATCTTCGGAGATTTGCAACCGGCCATCGAACCGATTTCATAAACTCCCTTGCTGCATGCCCAGACAACATCCGGCGGCGCGGCCATGCTCTCTTGCTTCCTGAATCGGGGGGCACGGAACGTCGCCATAGGAGCAGAACACGCAGCAATCCCCCGCCTTTGGCTTGAGGAGGGCGCCGCAGCCCTTGCATTCATAGAAGAACTGACAAGCGTCGGTCGGCATCGTCTCCGCTGATCGATGACCGCAGGACGGGCAAGTAATGGTCGAGACGAGTTCCATTCAGCGGCCTCTAAAAAGCTTGAGCAGCATTGGGTCGATATAGCTCCAACTTGCCGCCGCGAGTACGGCCGTCGACGCGCAGAGGAGCAACGTCAGCGTTGCGCGCGAGCGACCGGGCGACGCGCAGCTTGCGTCCGATGCGCAGGCGACGGGACGCTTCAACCACCACGCTCCCCAGCCCCCGACAACTGCCAGGGCGCTTACAGAAAGCAGCGGAGCGCGCCACATCGCGACCGCTTCAAGTCCGCCCAGCACGCCTACGCCTGCGCCGAGCGCAGACAGCCCGAGGGGAATGACGCAGCATGACGACGCCATCACCGCGCCGAGACCCGCGACAAGTCCAAAGGCCGCGAACCATTTCGGCGTCGCTGGCGCCGCGGAGGAAGACGGAGCGTCTGGGGCGCCTTTTTGTGCGGTGTGGTTGACGGTCATAGCTTGGCTCGCCCTTTCTCGGCGTAGGGGCTATTCTGCAACCCGTAGCAACTACGGGTGCAAGCGAAATATGCAGCCTTTCACCATTGGGCAGCTTGCGGCGGCGACGGGCGTCAATCTCGAAACTGTGCGCTATTACGAGCGCATCGAACTCATGCCGTCGCCGGCGCGGACGGCGAGCGGGCGCCGCGTCTATGAGGAAAGCCATATCCGACGGCTGGCCTTTATTCGCCGCGCTCGCGAGCTGGGATTCAGCATCGAGCAAATCCGCGCGCTTCTGGCGCTCGCCGAACCGTCCCGCGCCTCCTGCGCCGAGGTAAGAGAGATTGCGCAAGCGCATCTCGACGAGGTTCGAGCGAAGCTCGCCGACCTCGCCAGACTTGAGAGTATTCTGGCCGAGACAGTCTCCCGCTGCTCGGGCGACCCCGCGCCATCATGCGCCGTGCTCGACATGCTGGCCGCATCGAAAGGCGCGCCAATCAACCAATCGGCGAAGATTGACCATCCGGTGCTGGCCCAATGCTCTGGCTACAGCACCGCAAAATGATGCTGTTCAATTGGCGGTCACGTCGAAAGCTCGTCCGTGGACTGAAAGCGGATTCAATTCCAGCTTCGGGAAGTTCATTGATGAGCTCGAGAAAGCGGGGCTTATCGGGCCGGGACTGACGATGCGCGGCTTGAGGCACACACTGGGAACGAGGCTGCGCGAGGTTACGTCAGACCTCGATCTGATCCGCCGCATTCTTGGCCAGCAAACGCTCAGCATTATTCGCAGACCGCTGACGCTTCTCGTCGAGCACGGCGGGCGCTAGGCAAGCTCGACTTTACCGGGAACAAATAGCAGTCGAAGTTGTCAGCATTGGCCGAAAAAATTGTCGACACGCGTTCGGTGTTCTGATTTTAAGTCATTGAATTTAATGGTGCCCAGGGGCGGAATCGAACCACCGACACTGCGATTTTCAGTCGCATTGTATCTTCAATAATAACAACAAGTTACGACACATCGATTTTGGAAAACCCGCCCATTTGGATCAATGAGATAGGATCAATATGGAAAACCAATATGCCCTTGCTGCAGTCGCGATGGCAATCTGAATGGAACCCGCCGCCACCTTTAACCCGACTAGTCCGGTTATTCCCCGCCCTTCTCAAGAGCGCTCGGCTGTTTGACGGGTGGGTAAGCCCCATTCCGCGTATTGCAAGATAATGCAAGCGCAAATTTTCCTCCGATGGCTGCTACGCGGACATCCGGTCTCTGGTCCAGTAACGGCCCTCGAAACCGGTCAGGTCGATACGGTAAGGCACTCGTTTGTCAACGTTTATGCCGGACCTCTACGAGACATGCGTCAAAATGGCAAACAATTTGCCTGCCCGGCAATTCCGACTTGTCGTCTCGCATCGTACGCTCACGGCGTTCATGCCCGGCCCCGTCAACAAGCCATTTCGGGGAGCCCAATGGTAAGCATCTCCCGGCAAAGCCGGGGATCATTAGTATGTACCCGCGGCTTGAAAGGCCGCTCACGCGGCTACAAATTGATGATCCGAATGCTGCGGAGAGGCGGGTAAACTCCAGCATTAGCGCGCTGGCCTGCCTATGTTAGGTGGGCGACCGCCCCACCACAAAGATATGCGACCTGCCCCGCACCTGATGGGATACGATGGGAATTATCTAACTTCTGGTGCCCACACACAGTTTGGGGGCACTCTCACTTCGTTTTTTACACGCGAAGCAACTGCCGCCTGCAGTAGCAGTCGTCCTTGATAGACTCGTCGGCCACCTATTTGTCTGTCGGCCTCAGCCGAAAAATCCGGTGATGCTCCGCATTTCATCCTCCTTCCCAAGCTGCCCTGTTTAAGGGTAGCCTGACTTCCGCTTTTTCCAGCAACGGCAGCTCTCCGTCGTGCCGTTATCGACGAAAGAAGTTTACAGAATCTGGCAAGCGAACGCAAATCATCAAGGGCCGGAACAATTGGGGAGCCTCAGCGGCGATGGACGAATTCAATTGGCTTCATTTATCAGATTGGCATCAAGGTGCCCCTGATTCCGATCGAACGGTGGTGCTCGAGCACCTTTTCAAGGACATTAAATCTAGAGACGCTCTACATTCGTCTCTTGCACACATTGATGCAGTAATACTAAGTGGAGACGTTACCAATTCTGGAAAAAAGGATGAGTTTGAAAAAGTAACATCTACTCTGATGCGGCCATTGAAAGAATTATTTGGATCACATGTGAAATTTATCATTGCTCCTGGCAATCACGACCTAGACCACGAGACATTGAATGAAATTCCTGGACCTTGGATTGACCCACTCATTGTATTTTCCACAAATAGAAACAAAAAAATGGGAGATATGCTCAACGATAATAAGAAAATTCCGGTCATTCGTTCTCAATTTGGAGAATTTTATCGTTTTTGTGACGATCATGGCTTCCCCTACGGAAACTCTTTTGTAAAGGCAGAGATATTTGAAAAAATTGACTATAAGATTGGCGTTTGCGCGATTAACTCGGCGATTTGCTGTGCGCGCCATAATTTGCGCGCCGCGGGGCGCGATGACGAAAATCCCTATTGGGACTATGGTGCCCTCGCTGTAACCGAGCGGCAAATTCGCGCCGCCATAGCCAGTGTGGAAAATTGTGATCTGAAAATATTGGTATTGCATCACCCGTTGTCTTGGATATCTGTCGAGGAACAGCCCTTACTTGACCAGCTTATTTCGGCTAATTTCGATCTAGTCTTGCATGGTCACGAACATCTCCCTCGTTTTATGTCTATAGAAAACAATATATCTGACGTAAAATTTATCCCAGCGGGGACTATGTTTGAAAAGAGGATCCCTGAAAATCCGAGATTTACTAACGCTATCAATTATGGAACGTATAGTGTTGTCAAGAGAGAGGGGCGTATCTATCATAGACGGTGGTTCGAGGAGCGAGATCAGTGGGATACAGATGATAGGTATTGGATCGGAGGATTCACGAATTTTGTTCTTCGCCCAAAGAATCACTCTTTTCGAAAAAACAGAAGCGTGGTTGCGTCGATACAAAAGCAATACAATACGTTTTTTTCTAAACGCCCTGCAAAAAAAGTAGAGATTACTCTGAGACATCAACCAGTCGAAATTTCTGGCCAAACATACATTCAAGCGACGGTTCGTTATAGGCTGGACCTGTATCCTGGCGAGAAGGAGGAATTTAGATTTGCCTGGATAAAAAACAAACGCATCGCGGAGTCTTCTCAAGAAGAAGTAAGCAGAAAAGCCTATGAATTTATTTCAATTACGCCATTTGCCCCGCGCTTTGAGGACGACGAAGAAAATCAAAACTTGAAATTTGGCATTGTTGACTTGGGGACAGAGGAAGTATCAATTGAGTACGAATTTAGAATGCTTGAGCAAACTGATGGCGTATGGTATTTTTCTTTAAACCGATTTGTGGATGTCGTTAAGATAATTATCGTAAAAAGTCCATCTGTTAGGTACGAACATCAATCTCTCGGCGGATTTCCTCCCCTCAAACTAATTGAAGACAATATTCTTGGAGTTGAAACCATGGAAAGCAATATTGGCCATTTGCCTCATCAGGGCGTCATGGTGCAGTGGTACATATAACTCGATATCCAGACCGGCAAGGACTGGCCTCGGAGCTAACAATATTGAGAAGCTTGTGCTTGCAGGCTTCTAATCGGGGAGGCGGATTCGCTCGGAAAAGCGCCCCGATAATATCGTGAGTTCCCGTTCCCTGTCAGATGCAGACCTTCTGTAATCGGTCAACGGCCTCTCTTTGTGGTTTCTCTCGCTTGTTGCGTGACTCCGGTTCAACTCTTCTGAGAGTGTGTCTCGACGACATGACGCCCAGGGACTCGAACGTGCGCTCATAGGATGAAGCGACCCTTAGCGAAGGTCATTAAGCGTCAAAGGTCCTATCTGGGAATCCGATAAATGCTTGTGTCGCGTTCTTTCTAGGAGAGCATGCAATGCGCTTTCGCAGTGTCGCGCCATAATTTTCAATGACTTGGATATTCGGTTTTCCAAAATTTTTGGAAAACCAGGCTCGCCCTTCCTCAGCGCCTGACTATGCAATACATTGATTTATTTTGTATTTATGGTGCCCAGGGGCGGAATCGAACCACCGACACTGCGATTTTCAGTCGCATGCTCTACCAACTGAGCTACCTGGGCTCGCGCGGACGCGATGTGTCGGGCTTATAGAAAGCGCGCAACGACTTGTCCAGACCCGCTAGGGCGCCAAGTGTAGAACGACAGATCAGATTGCCGCACCCCTTGCAGCACGGGCTCAGCGCTTACCGCTCCTCACGATGATCTCGGCCGCCCGCTTTGCGCCCGATCCGGTCCCAGTCCAGAGATCTTGCACAAACAGGACTTCAAAGCGCTCGGCCGCGTGATTTGGAGGGACCGATTGTGAGGCGTCTCGAAAAGAGGTAATTGTAGACGCAGGCTCTTGTCGCCTAGCGCATTGCGCTATCTGAAATATTAGGAACCTTGCATTATGCCTTTCCAGCTCACAATCGAATGTAGCGCTCCGGCGCTTGGCGGGGATTCTATCTCGCGCAGCCAGGAGCTCGCCAACATTCTAATCGCCGTCGCCGCGGATTTGCTGGACCAAGGCTTGGCGCCTGGCGACAGCCTGCCTTTGCGTGACCGCAACGGCCATTGCGTCGGAATAGCCCAATTGACTGAACAACCCCACATGCTCGCGTCGAGCGCTCTCCTAAAGCAGGACGCGGGAGGCGGCGCTGAACGTCTGCGCCAAATAGGCGGCCAAGCGCGCCCCTTGCGTCGGGAGCTTTCGGTGGCCGGACGCGCGCAGCGCGACTAATTCGCTGCACTGGCTTGTGCTTCGCCAAACTCGACCCGCATCCGCTTCCTAGTATACATACTGCCGCCGCCGCCCGGTTTTCCATGGGTCCGTCCCGACCGGCGCGGCACGCAGGGAGGCGAAATGAGCAGCATTAAAAGGATCGGCGCGGGGCCGCGTATGAGCCAGGCCGTCGTTCGCGGCAACGCCGTCTATACGGCCGGCCAGGTGGCCGACAAGACCAAGGGCGGATCGGTCGCCGATCAGACTCGCGAAATCCTCGCGCAGATCGACGCGCTTCTCGCTGAAGCCGGCAGCGCCAAGGCCAATATCCTATCAGCGACGATCTATCTTTCCGACATCGCGACCTTCGCAGAGATGAACGGCGTCTGGGACGAATGGGTCGACAAGGCCAATCCGCCTGCGCGCGCCACCGTCGAAGCGAAGCTCGTGTCGCCGGCCTACAAGGTCGAGATCGCCGTCATCGCGGCGCTCTAGCGCATTTTCCGCCGAAGTGGACGCCGGCTCGGCGCTGAAAATGCGCCGCTAAAAAACGGCGCGCATTCATCATTGCGCGCCGGCGCCGCTGAGCGGATTTTCCGGGTCAAAGGCATAGCGGACGGTCTCGAAACGCATGCCGCGCGCGTCGATGAGCAGCAGACGGCCGACCAGGCCCTCGCCGAAGCCGACGATCTCGCGAACGACTTCCAGCGCCATCATCGCGCCGACCATTCCGGCAAGCGCGCCGAGAACGCCGGCTTCCTCGCAGGTCGGGATTTCCCCCGCCAGCGGCGGCGTCGGAAATAGACAGCGATAGGTCGGATTAGGGCCGCCGTCGGGGCCGCGTTCGAACGGCCGCAGCGTCGTCAGCGAGGCGTCGAAGCCGCCAAGCGCCGCCGTCACCAGCGGCTTTCTTTCATAATAGCAGGCGTCCGAGACGAGATAGCGCGTGGCGAAATTGTCCGAGCCGTCGGCCACGACATCATAGCGCCCGATCAACGCGCGGGCGTTCGTCTCATTGATTCGCAAGGCGTGCGGCTCCATGACGACATGCGGATTGAGGCGCGCGATGGCGTCCCGCGCGCTTTCCACCTTGGGACGGCCGATGTCCTGCGTGGCGTGGATCACCTGACGCTGGAGATTGGACAGCGAAACCGCGTCGTCGTCGACGACGCCGAGCGCGCCCACTCCCGCCGCGGCGAGATATTGCAGCAGCGGCGCGCCGAGCCCGCCGGCGCCGACGACGAGAACCCGCGCATGTTTGAGCTTGCTCTGGCCCGGCCCGCCGATGTCGCGCAGCACGAGATGTCTTGCGTAGCGTTCGATCTCTTCAGGCGAAAGGCTCAACAAGGCGCTCCGGCGCACGCGAGGATCGCGGCGGGGCAGACCATAGCGGCTTCATCCGCCGGTCTCCAGCCATGGCGACCGCACGCGGGGCGACGACACAAGGTTTATGGCTGGACAGGCTGGCGCTTTTTGGCGGAGCGGCGCTCGCCTGCCGATTCCTGGCCTGTCGCGCGCAGCGCCTCCAGACCGACGCCGCCGAGCGCGGCCGCGCCGCGAGCGTAATGGATATTGTCGAGGAATTGCCGGGCGCAATTCTCCCAAGTGAAGGTCAGCGCATGCGCCCGCGCCGCCTCTCGGCTGATGTCGAGCGCGGCGAGCGCCGCCGACCGCAAATCTTCGTCCAGCGCGCCAGCGCCGCTCGCGCCGACGACGTCGAGCGGACCCATGACCGGATAGGCCGCGACCGGCAGGCCGCAGGCCATGGCTTCGAGCAACACAATGCCGAATGTGTCGGTGCGGCTCGGAAAGACGAAAACGTCCGACGAGGCGTAAAGCGCCGCAAGCTCGGCGCTCGATTTCACGCCAAGGAACCGGGCCTGCGGAAATCGCGCTTCGAGCCCGGCGCGCGCTGGCCCATCGCCGGCGACGAGCTTTGTTCCCGGCAGATCAAGCGACAGAAAGGCCTCGATGTTTTTCTCGACGGCGAGTCGCCCGGCGTAAAGAAAAATCGGCCGCTCAAAGCCGAGCGGCGTCGCCGCGTCGGGCGTGAACAGCGCGTGGTCCACCCCGCGCGACCAGCGCAAAATCCGCCGAAATCCGCGCTCCGACAATTCGCGCGAGAGACTGGGAGTCGACACCATGACGCCGGCGCCGGCGTTGTGGAAACGGCGCAAGGCCGCATAGGAGAGTCCGACGGGCAGTCCGAAGCGCGCCTGAATATATTCGGGGAAGCGCGTGTGAAAGCTCGTTGTAAAGCAGCGGCGCGCCCGCAGCAGCACGGCGCGGGTCACAAGTCCGATGGGGCCTTCCGTCGCAATATGGACGTGATCATAGCCATCCTCGAGCCGCCGCCGAACGGCGCGCGGCGATGCAAGCGCCAGCCCGATTTCGGGATAGGTCGGCATCGGCAGCGAATTGAAGTCGCGCGGCGTCAGAAAGTCGATTTCGGCCCCCAGCCCGCGGGCTGACTGCGCCATGGTTTCAAGCGATCGGACGACGCCATTCACCTGCGGACGCCAGGCGTCCGTCGCCACCAATATTCTCATCAGGCCGCCACAGCTCTCTCGTTTTGCAAGGCCTTGGCGCTTCCTGCGGCCTCCGCCGCCTCGCGTTCAGCCGCGGTATTATGCCAGCGCAAAATCTCGAATGCGCCGTCCTGATGTTCGGCGATCGCGGTGCAGCTTTCGACGAAGTCTCCGGTATTGACGTAGAGCTTGCCGGCGATGGTCTTGATCGTTGCGTGATGGATATGGCCGCAGATGACGCCGTCGACATTGCGCCGCGCGGCCTCTGACGCCAAAGCGTTCTCGAAATCGCCGATGAAATTGACGGCGTTCTTGACCTTCAGCTTCGCCCAGGCCGAAAGCGACCAATAGCCGACGCCGAACATCCGGCGCGCACGGTTGAACCAAGTGTTGACGACGATCGCGAAATCATAGGCCCAGTCGCCAAAGAAGGCGAGCCAGCGGGCGTTGCGCACGACAATGTCGAACTGGTCGCCGTGAATGACCAGCATGGTCTTGCCGTCGGCGGTCTCATGCAGCGCGTCGTCGACGACTTCTACGCCGCCGAAATTGAGCCCGGTGTAATCGCGCGCGAATTCGTCGTGATTGCCCGGCACATAGATGACGCGCGCGCCTTTTCGCGCCTTGCGTAGGAGCTTCTGGACGACGTCATTATGCGCCTGCGGCCAGTACCAGCCGTTCTTCAGACGCCAGCCGTCGACGATGTCGCCGACGAGGTAGAATGTGTCGGCGTCGTTATGCTTGAGAAAGTCGACCAGCAGTTCAGCCTGGGCGCCGCGCGCGCCCAGATGCAGATCGGACAAAAACAGCGTCCGATAGCGCTTGACTGCATGTTCACTTGCCGGATCCGACATCTGCGCTGTGTTGGCGCGCACCGCTTGGGAGACCTTCACCCTGGCGTTTCTGTCGAGCATGAGCTGTTCGCCTCTCGCCTTCGCCGCTTCGCCTGATTGACCAGATTCGCATCACAGCCAGATGACATGGCCGTCTCGGGCGGGGGATTGGGGGGAAGTGTTCGCTGTTCGATATTTCGAACGCAGTCGGCTATCTTGCCGATCGATTCTGAAACACGCGGGCGCAGCTGAAGCGCTGGGGATGATGGGCGTCGAAGGTCAGGACAAGCAAAAAATGCTGGAGGCGGGGGCGCTGGCGCTTTCTGGGCAGCTCGGGGCGACCGTGCAGCGCCTGCGCAAGGCCTATAATTTGTCGCTTTCCGAACTCTCTCAGCAGTCTGGAGTCGCCAAATCCATCATCAGCCAGATCGAGCGCAATGAAACCAATCCGACGCTCGCCACCATCTGGCGTCTCGCGCAGGCGCTCGACGTCTCGATCGAGCGGGTTTTGCAGACGACGGAAGACGGACCCTTCCTCGAGAAAACCAGCAAGGCCGACACGCCCATCCTGGTGTCCGACGACGGCAAATGCCGGCTTGAGATCATCGGCTGGATCAAGACGGTCGAGTGGCTGCAGTGCTATGAATTCGCCGCCGCGCCTGGAGGCGTATTGGAATCCGAGGCGCATCAGCGCGGCTCGGTCGAGAGCCTGTCTGTGCGCGACGGCGAGCTTGAGGTCGAGGTCGCCGGAGCGAAATCGAGCGTGAAAGCAGGCGAAACCCTGCGCTATCGCTGCGACCGGCCGCACATTATCCGCAACCTCGGCAAAACGCCGGCGCAGGCGACGATGGTGTGCATTCTGAAGGCGGCGGCGATGGAATGACTCGCCGCCGCGTCGCGCCCGGGAGCGTTAGCGGCGGCCGATGACGCGCTCCGTGCGTCAGGAGTGCAATTCGCCGACGTGCTTTTGCGAGTAAAGCTGGACGCCGAGCTGCTTGATCAATTCAAGCTGGGTCTCGAGGAAGTCGATGTGCTTTTCCTCGCTCTTCACGACGCCTTCGAAAAGCTGCTCGGAAACGCGATCGTTGATCGAGAGGCAATAGGCCGCGGCTTCGAGATACAGGTCGCGGGCGCCGAGCTCGGTCTCGAGGTCCGCCTTGATGATCTCCTCGACGGATTGGCCGATGCGCAGCGGATCGAGCACCTGCATATTCGGGAAGCCTTCGAGGAAGAGGATACGCTCGGCGAAATGATCCGCGTGATGCATTTCCTCAATCGACTCTTCGCGCCATTTCTTGGCGAGCTCGAGAAAACCCCAATTGTGGAAAATGCGGAAATGCAGCCAATACTGATTGACCGCGGTCAATTCTGCGCGCAATCCGCGATTGAGATAATCGATGACCTTCGCGTCACCGCGCATGTCCGCATCCTTTCGATGAAATAGACTTAGGCCGCCAGTTCGTCGGCGCGACAGCCTTCACAATCGCCGCTCCCCGGGCACTCATCCAATCCTCGCGCGGCGTGCTGGTCGACGATGGCGACGATGCTGCGCACACAGCGCCCGCATTTCGCCTCGCAGCCCATATGCCGGAACACAGCTGAAACCGAAGGCCGGTCACCGCGTGGCCCAAGCGTATCGCGCACATCGCGGTCCGACAGGACGTTGCACGAACAGACGATCATTACTTAGCCCAGTTTGGAAAGGTTGCAAACTACTTTCTGGAAAGGTTGCAAATTTCCTTCTTTGGAAAGATTGCAAACTACCTTTCGTATCAGTAGGTTACAACATCTCCTCTCGTTTGCCAACTCTCGCGTGTCGCCTTTCGGACAGACCCCGCGCCGATGAACTTTGATTGGCAAGGACCATGCCGGTTTATCAAATACATTTTGGACGAATCGGCCTCCCGGCAAGTGTCAAAAAATGAGCCGCGAACGGCGTCCGCCGCCCCAGCCATAGCCAGGCCGTCACCGGCACCGGTAAGGTCCGCACACCCAGCGCGCCTTCATGGCGCCCTGCCCCATCCGAGGCGCGGGCGCGCGATCAATCCCCGGCAGCGCGGAAGCCTCTGGCGCGAATGGGCTCGAAGCGAGAACGAAAAGAAGCGCGGCGCAGGCCGGCTTGACTGGCGCCGATAGGATTTTGACGGCCGCCGATCTTATGGAGCATCCTCATTTTGAGCTGAAACTTCCGTTCATCAGAAGGTTATGATGTCCGAACTCCTGGGGGCGCTCGATCAGGGCACGACAAGCACCCGCTTCGTCTTGATGGACAAGAGCGGCGGGATCATCGCTAAGGCGCAGCGCGAGCACCGGCAAATCTATCCCCGCCCCGGCTGGGTCGAACATGACGCCGCCGAGATTTGGCGCAATGCGCAGGCGGTGATCGAGGCGACGCTGGCCGAGGCCAAGGTCTCGGCCCGCGACCTCTCGGCCGTCGGCGTCACCAACCAGCGCGAGACGACGGTCTTGTGGGATGCCGCGACCGGCGCGCCTCTCCACAACGCGATCGTCTGGATGGATACGCGCACGCAAGCCGCCGTCGACCGGATCGCGGCGCAAGGTTTAGGCGATCTGGTCCGCGCAAAGACGGGACTGCCGCTCGCGACCTATTTTTCCGCGCTCAAGCTCGGCTGGCTTCTCGACGAAGTCCCCGGCGCGCGCGAAAGGGCGGCGCAGGGCGCGGCGCTTTTCGGCACGATTGATTCCTGGATCATTTGGAATCTGACCGGCGGCCCCAGCCGCGGCCGTCATCTCATCGACGCGACCAACGCCTCGCGCACGCAGCTGATGACTCTCGAAACCCTGCAATGGGATCAAGAACTGCTGCGCATCTTCGACATTCCCGCCGCCTGCCTGCCGAAAATATGCTCGTCGAGCGAAGTCTATGGGGAGTGCGTCGGCGCGCTCGCCGGCGTTCCGCTCGCCGGCGCGCTCGGCGACCAGCACGCCGCGCTGCTCGGGCAAGCCTGCGTCAATGTCGGCGACGCCAAGAACACTTATGGCACCGGCTGTTTTCTGCTGATGAACGTCGGCGAGACGCCGCGCATCTTGACCAAGGGCCTGCTGACGACGCTCGCCTATCAGCTTGGAGACGCCAAACCCTGTTACGCGCTGGAAGGCTCGATCGCGATCGCCGGCGCTCTGGTGCAGTGGCTACGCGACAATCTCGGGATCATCAAAGAGAGCCGCGAGATCGAGGCGCTGGCGAGAAGCGTTCCCGACAATGGCGACGTCTATTTCGTGCCGGCCTTCTCCGGGCTTTTTGCGCCGCGATGGCGGGGCGACGCGCGCGGGCTCATCGCCGGGCTGACGCGATTCTCCAACAAGGGCCATATCGCGCGCGCGGCGCTCGAAGCCGCGGCGTTTCAGACCCGGGAAGTCCTGGCGGCGATGATCGCCGACGCGGGCGTCGAGATCAGCGCGCTCAAGGTCGACGGCGGCATGGCGGGGAGCGATTTGTTGATGCAGTTTCAGGCCGATATCATCGACGCGCCGGTCGTCCGGCCCAGCCAGCTGGAGTTGACGGCGGTCGGCGCCGCCTATGCGGCGGGCCTTGCCGTCGGAGTCTACAAAAGCTTGGATGACATCGCCGCGCACTCGCGAGAATCGCGTCGCTTTACGCCCCATATGACGCCGCAGGAGCGGGCGCGCCTGATCGCATCCTGGGAAAAGGCCGTCGAGCGCTCCCTCGGCTGGGCGATCTGACATATCCGAGCCTTGCCTGTCCAAGCCTTGCCTGTCCAAGCCTTGCCTGTTCAAGCCTTGCCTGTTCAAGCCTTGCCTGCGCTATTCGAAATCGACGCTCAAACCGTGCTTTTCGATCTGTTTTTCGACCGCGTCGAGGATTTTCTGCAGTTCCTCGATGCCGATCGGCGTTTCATCGTCGGGCGCGTCCCAATGTTCGAGGTCGTCGAGACGGACGATGAAATCGGGGTCTTCTTCTGATTCGCCGTCCGGCGGCGCGGCGGGGATGGTGAGCGTTTTCCCCGCGCGGCGCACGCGAATCGCGCCCTCCGTCACCTCGACCTGATAGCCGCCTGCGCGTCGCGCCATGGCTCCCCTCCAGCCTCGCAGCTCTCATGCGTCGAGAAGTCCGGCGTGAGCGGCGGCCTTGCGCATGAGGGTGGGCAATCCTTCTTTACCCAGATTGGCGCGCGCCGCCCAGCGGCAATCTGCGGGCGCCGCCTTGCCGCGCGTCTGCGCGACGAACACCGTCGCCTCCAGCGCGAAATGCGTAAAGATATGCGTCAGCGGCTCTTTAAGCGCGCGCCAGCGCGCCGCGCAGGGCGCGAAATGCGAGAATTCGGCGGCGGCGATATCCTGCGTCAAAGGCGTCGACGGGAAGGCGTTCATCCCGCCGAAGAGCCCGCGCGGCGGCCGGCGCAGGAGCAACGCCTCGTCGCCGCGCCGCAGGATAAAGATCGCGCCGCGGCGCTTCGGCTTCGGCCGCTTGACCTCTCGCGCTGGGTAGTCGCTCTGCGCGCCCTGACGCCGCGCGGCGCAATCGGGCGACAGCGGACAGGCGGGACAGTCCGGCATTCGCGGCGCGCAAACAAGGGCGCCGAGCTCCATCAGCGCCTGGACGGAATCTCCCGGGCGCGCGGGGCTCATCAGCGCCGCGGCCTTTTCGCGGATCAGCGGCGCAACCTTGCGCGGCGGCGCCTCGATCGCGTGGAGACGCGCGATAACGCGCTCGACATTGCCGTCGACGGCGACGCAGGGCTGATCGAAAGCGATGGCGGCAATCGCCGCCGCCGTATAGGGACCGACGCCGGGAAGCCGGCGCAGAGCCGCTTCGTCGCGCGGAAAGCGCCCCTGATAGGCTTCCGCGACCGCACGGGCGCAGGCGTGCAGATTGCGCGCCCGGGCGTAATAGCCGAGCCCCGCCCATTGCGCGAGAACGTCATCGAGCGGGGCGCGCGCCAGATCATCGATCGCCGGCCAGCGCGAGAGAAACGCCGCGTAACGCTGTTTCACCATCGCGACGGTCGTCTGCTGCAGCATGATTTCGGAAAGCCAGACCCGATAGGGGTCCGGCGCTTCCCCGGCCCCCGCGCGCCAGGGCAGGTCGCGCCGATGGGCGTCGTACCAGGCGAGCAGCGCCGCGCCCGGTTTGGTCGATCTCGCGCGAGGCTTTATCATGAGAGCGATTGATAGAGGGCGAAGCCTCGCCCCGGCAAGGAGGGCGGCGTCGCCGCAAGTACATGAACGTATCTTCGCGCGCCAAAGGCTTCAAAGCGCGCTCGCTCGCGGATTATGTTGCGCGCGAACTCGATCCGCTCATCGCCGCGCGCGGCTTTGGCGAAGCCTCGCTGCTCTTATGCTGGCGCGAGATCGTCGGGGCGCGAATTTCGCGTATATGCGAACCCGCCACGCTGCAGTGGCCGCCGCAGCGCCGGGCGAAGCCGGCCGACCCCTCGCCGGGAAAGCGCCGCGAAAAGACGCCGCGAGAGCCGGCGACTCTCGTGCTGCGGGTGGACCCGGGCTTTGGGCTTGAGGCGCAGCATCTCGCCCCGACCATTATCGATCGGGTCAATGCGCATCTCGGCTGGCGCTGCGTCGCGCGGATCGCGCTGCGACAGGAAGCCATAACCCCCGCAACTGCGTCTCGGCCGAGCCTTGCCCGGGCGCCAAAGCCCGATTCGGCGGCGCGCGCCCGCGCCATCGAGGCGGCCGAGGGCGTCGCCGAGGAAGGCCTGCGCGACGCGCTCATCAGGCTCGGCGAACGCGCGCTCGCCGGCCCAAGCGGCGCGCCGGGCGACGCTTGACGGCGCCCTGAGGCGCCCTTGCGAAGGCTTGCAATCGCGAACGCTTGCTTTTAGGTTCGCGCCGCTAAACGCCGCCATAGCTCAGTTGGTTAGAGCACCAGATTGTGGATCTGGGGGTCCCCCGTTCGAGCCGGGGTGGCGGTACCAGGCTCTCAGCGGCCGCAAATGTAGCGAGCCGACTCCGCCGGTTGCTGATCTCTGCGACGAGCTACGCCCTTCCCGACAAAGGCGGGGCGGGAGCCGTGTTCGGCTCTCGCCTGATTACGGCCGCGATCCAACGCGCCGATTGAGGCTGACGGGCGCTCTCGCGCCCATAAAAGCCTACAGCAGAGCGCCTTCCGAGATCGCCCGAAGGCCAAAGCCCAGGGCGATGATTCCCCATCCTTTGAACAGCAAATCGATGCCGAGGAAGGTTCCGATCGCCCAAAGCCCGGTGAACGGCCAGCCGGTCACCAACAGCGCGCCAAGCAGCAGCGCGACGCCGCCCTGCAGGAGATACATCCACAGACCGTCGATCTGGGAGGTCAGCGCAAAACCGATGACGAGTATGCCTTCGGCAATGAAATAGAAGGCGATGAGAAGCGTGATCGCTTCGGCGCTGATCGCCGGGCGCGTCAGCAGCATGATTCCGACGATCGCCAGAAGAACCGCCCAAAGGACGTGGACGAAGAAGTCTGTCCACAGGCCCGCGGCCGAAAAGGCGAAGATGAGAACCGACACCGCGCTGACGATGAGCAGCGCGCCAAGAAAGCCGACCGCGATGAACGTCGCCATCCTGGCGCGGATGATCGCGAGGATTCCCAGCGCCCCGATCAATATTCCCAAAGCGATGACCCAGCCCCAGTGAACGGCGAGGACATCGGGGGCGCCTGAAACGAAAGAGTCAAACTGTCGCTGCATCTAAGGCTTCCATGGTAAGATGGGAAAGCCGAATCTTTGCCGATTAGGCGCAAATAGCAAGCCGATAATTGTGACCGAACGATTTGACGGTTGGCGCCGTTCTGGTCCGCGCCGAAATCTCGAATGGCGCGGGCTTTGGCCGCCCTCGTCTCGGTCGCAACCCGGCCCGCCGCCGCGCGGCGCCAGCATCCAGAGCGGCGCGGATGGTTGCGGCGCCTTCCGCGCGATCCGACGCGCCGTGGAGGTCCGACATGCCCATGCAGCCAGGCCAATAGCCGACGTAGCGGGACCCGTCGCGCCGAGCTGGCGAGTGATCATCGACGACCGCCTGCGCACGCCGATTCAAAGCACTGCGGCTGCCTGCTTCTCACTCGCGACTATATTGTCCTGCACGGCGCGCACGCGCCAGCGTGCATGAGCTTTTGCTTGGCGCGCCGAATGAGAGCAAAGAGCCGTGCCGCGCCATTTCGACCCTGCCCTGATCAACGACCCTTTCGACGATCCGGGTCTTTACGTCGATCTCGTTTTCGAAAAACGGGCGCTGCTGTTCGATCTTGGCGACCTTGCACGGCTCTCGCCTCGCAAGATGCTGCGAATCAGCGACGTCTTCGTCACGCACCTGCACATGGATCACTTCGCGGGCTTCGATCAGCTGCTGCGGCGTCTGCTCGGGCGGGAAATGACGCTTGGCGTTTACGGACCGCCGGGCGTCATCGACGCTGTGGAGCATAAGCTCAAAGCCTATTCCTGGAACCTCATCGGCGGCTACGAGGGCAATCTGACATTCAAGGTGACCGAAATGGACGAATCCGGGCGCGCCGCTTCCGCTTCATTTTCAGGTCGAACGCAATTTGCGCGTCGCGACGAAGAGAGAAGGCGATCGAGCGAGGGGTTGCTGCTGAAAGAGTCCGGAATACAGGTTCGCGCCGCGACTCTCGATCATGGCCTTCCGGTGCTGGCGTTCGCGCTGGAGGAGCGCGCGCATATCAACATTTGGCGCAACAAGCTGGGCGCATTGGGTCTTGCTGTGGGACCGTGGCTGCGGAAATTCAAGGAGGCGACGCTTGGCGGCGCCGATGACGCGGACCTCATCAAGGTCGCCTGGGCTGACGCGGAAGACGAGAAACCCGACGCCCTGCCCTTCGGAATGCTCAAGAAGGAGATCATGAAGATCTCCTCGGGCCGCAAGATCGCCTATGTCGTCGATTGCGCCTATACCGAACGCAACATCGAACGAATCGTAAAGCTCGCGAAAGGCGCGGACACTCTCTTCATCGAAGGAGGATTTTTGGAGCGCGACTCTGCCGCCGCGTCCAAGCGGCGACATCTAACGGCGCGTCAGGCGGGAACGATCGCGCGCCGCGCCGGCGCGAAGCGGCTCGTGACCTTCCATTTCTCGCCTCGCTACAAGGGCGAGGGCCTGGAACTTGCGCGCGAAGCTCAGGACGCGTTTCTTAGAGCAGGTTCCGAAAAAGTTGACAGACTTTTTCGATGAGAACCTGCTCTAACGTTTTTATTTTGAGCGATTCCTAATCGATCACATGATTCCATGTGATCGGAAGCGCTTAGCGCTGAATATTCGGGAGCGGGACGCGGTCCATGAAGCTTGTTCGATCGCCGGCTTTTTTCCTTTGTGCAACGCTATTGCTTTCAGTCGCCGCCGTCGGCGCCGAGAGGAGCCGTTCCGTCATTCCGCTGACCTTGACCCAGGATGAATATTTTGGCGGGCGCATTTACCTGCCGGTCCGCATCGGCAATGTCATGGGAAGCATGCGTTTTGACACTGGCGCCTCGAGCACGCGCGTCAGGCTGGCGCCCTGGAACAAGGACCTGCCGGTTCTGGGCGCAAGCCTCTCCACCGGGGCGTCCGGCGCGACAATGCGCTGTGACGATGTCGAAGCGCAGAATATCGAACTCGTCGCCGATCAAGGAAACAACGTCGCGCGAGCGAAATATCAACTCACGCGATGTCCGCCTGGCGACGCTGACGACCTTTTGGGGCTGGATTTTTTCAAAGGCGCGCGATTCAGCCTCGATATCGATCGCCGCGAACTCACCTTTTTCGGCGACGCGACGGCGAGCGGCCGCCCGAAGCCGTTTCGGCGACTGGGACCCGATGGGCGTCTTGTCGGCGTCGACCTGCGCCTCGGCGCCACGACGACGGTCGGCCTGTTCGACTCGGGCGCGGAAGTCTCGGCCGTCGATCAGCAGTTCATACGCAAGCACAAGGGGCTGTTCACGGCCGTGAAGGCCAAAGCCCGTGCAAGCGGCGTCGGCGGCAAGCGTATTTCCTTAAAAGTTTACAAGATCAAGTCGCTTGACCTGGGCGAAGGCGGCGTCCTGCGCGACCTCTATGCGATCTCCTATGACTTCGGCGCCTTGCGCGCCGCGCTTGGCCGCGATGTTTCTTTCCTGATCGGCTACAATCTCATTCGGAGATTTGCCTGGGACTTTGATTTTCGCGCGCCGGAGTCGCCGACTTGGGACGCGAAGCTGAAATAGGCGATCGCGCGGGCGCCGCGCGAACGCAGCGCAGCCGATATTGCGGTGCGTCGCAGCGGCGAGCGCGTCTAAAAGTTCACTTTCGACGCGAGATAGAATGTGCGGCCCGGAGAGGGATATCCGTCAGCGAGCACATAGTAGTCATCGAATGCGTTGCGCACGCCGGCGGAGAATTTGATGTTGTCGCCCGGCGTATAGTCGGCGTTGAAGTTCGTCAGACAATAGGCGCCGGTCCGATAATACCAGTTGCCATTTGTGATGGTCGTCCAGCGTGCGCCAGCGACTTCCAGGCTTGGCGTTAAGGTCAGCTGAGGAATGGGGCGGTAACCGGCGTAAAGGAACATCTTAAAGTCAGGCACCCCCGTCGGCTGAAAATTGAGGATCGAAGGCGAATAAACCCGGCGCCGCATCAGCGTCACATTGCCGCCGAGTGAAAAATCCTCGCGCACGAAATAATCGGCCGAGATTTCCGCGCCATAGAATCTGCCGCTGCCGACATTCTGCGACTGTGTAACATTGGCGCCGAATTGCGGCGCAGGCACGCTTTGGATGAGTCTGTCGACGAGGCTGTAGAAGACGTCAACAGACACCCGGCTGCCGGGCGCGAAGAGGCTTGACCAGCCGAGATCGAAATTGGTGGCGCGTTCGGGCATGAGCGTGGGATTGGACGTTGCGCCGCCAAAGCGCGTGCTGAAACGCTCGAAAAGCGTCGGATAGCGGGTTCGGCTCGAGCCGTTGAAATAGATTCGGTCCGTGTCGGTATAGCGCCAGATGGCTGCGCCCTGATAGTTCGGCGCCTGTACGTCAGTGGGCTGATAATTGATGACGCCCTGCGGAAGGGCGAAGCCTTGCGCCTGGCGCAGATGGCGCCAATCGTAGCTGAAGCCTCCAACAATATCGATATCCTGTCGCGGGTGGAATGTATTTTCGACGGCCGCCGAATAAGTGTCCTCTATGTCCCCAATGATCGGCTGAGTGTAGCACGGCACGCCGGCCACGCAGCCCGTGCGAGTGTTGCGGATATTCACCCCGAAATTCTCCTGCCACTCGGAATGATTATCCATGCGATAGAAGAACAGCGCTTTCAGCGTGTCGATGTCGCCGATCTGTGTGCCGGCCTCGACCTCGGCGCCGAGCGCATAATCCGCATAGGCGCTGTTGAAGGATTTTGGGAGAGACTGATTGATGAAGGAAGGATCATCATAGCTGACGAGCGAATTGTCGTATTTGCTCCAATAGCCGCGCGTCTTGACATAGGCGGCGTCATTGAGCTGCGTTCTCGACAGAAAATAGAGGTTCTGAAGGCGCCAATAGGGCCATCGCCAGAATTTTTGACTGCCCGATCCGGTTAGTGGATCGGTCGTATGGAGCGGCGATCCCTTTTGACCCTCCTGGCGGGTGAAGCTCAACGAATATTCGTCAGTGGCGTTCGGCGTCACCGCCACGCGCGCGTTGACGTTATAGTCTTGCGTAGCGGATTGGCCGCGCATGCCCGGCCCCTGAGCGAGCGTCGAGCGATAGCTCGCCGGCAGCATCCAGCCGTCGTAGTTCTGGAAAGTGCCGCTGAGCTGCGCGTACCAAAGATCGTGTTTCGTGCCTGCGAAGCCGTAGGTCATCGGCCCGAGGAATGTGCCGTCGCGACCGAACTCGAATCGCGTGCGCCATTCGGCTTCAATCTCTCGGGTGGGTCTGCGCGTCACCAGATTGATCTGGCCGCCCATGCCGCCCGGACCATCGAGCACCGAGACATAGCCTTTGGCGATCTGCACTTCGGCGACGTCGGCGGTCAGGAAACGCGCGAAATCGAGTCTGTTGTCGACCGGGAGATAGACGCGGACGCCGTCGACCGTGAGCGGCACCTGCCAGCGATCGAAACCGCGCACGTAAATGTTCGGCTCGTTGCGGGCGCCGCCGCCGCTAGCGCCAGAGGCGATCTGACTGTCAACGCCCGGCGCGATATTGACGGCGCTGTCGAGCGTCGGCCGCGCGAAGGTCTCCATCTGTCGGTTGGTGATCGTATAGCCGCCGAAGGCGTCGGTATGCTGCTGGGGCGTGGGGCCATTGTCGATTTTTTCCGAAGGAGACCATGTGGGAGGCGGCGCGCCCGCTCCGACGCCGACGCCGACGCCACCCGGGCCTGCCGGCGCGGCGACCTTGGTCGGAAGCCCTAGGCGGCGTTCGCCGACCTTGATCTGGCCGAGCTCGAAAGCCTTCGGCGAGCGCACCTCGATCGGCGGCAGCGGAGTCTGCGCGCTCATGGGCGCTGATAGCGCGAGAAGCACGCCGCCTGAGATCACCGTCGTCGTCAGCAGTCTGGTCATCATTGCCCCCGTGGACGTCAGAGAGAGTTGAGGAAAGCGAGCAGCGCGTCGCGCTGGAGTTCGGGAAGATTGCGGAACGCGTCGGCGGACGATTGCGCTTCGCCGCCGTGCCAGAGGATCGCCTCGGCTGGCGTGCGCGCCCTGCCGTCGTGCAGAAAATCGGCGCCGTCTCCGCCTTTGCCGGCGAGGCCCAGTCCCCAGAGCGGCGGCGTGCGCCAGTCCCTTGGACCAGCCTCGAAGTCCTCGCGGCCGTCGGCGAGCCCGTCGCCCATGTCGTGCAGCAGAAGGTCGGTGTAGGGATGAATCTCGACGCCGTTGAGCGCGGGCTGCAGCGAGAAGTCCGCAACATGCAGCGCATCGCGATGGCAGTTCGAGCAGCCGATCTCATGGAACAGAACTTCGCCGTCCTTGACGCGCGGGTCCTCAAGATTGCGGCGAGCTGGAGGGGCAAGCGCGCGGATGTAGGTCACGGCCGCGTCGAGCTGGGCGTCGGTCAACTCCGGCGTCGAAGCGCCGCGATGGCATTCACTTTGAGACGGAGGGCAGTTCTCGACAGGAAACAGCGACGAGGTGACGCCGATGTCTTCGACGAAGGCGTTGGCGATCTGCTGCCTGAGATTTGGCTGATTGGCTTTGAGTCCGAAGCGGCCGAGCCTTCTCTGGCCGGTCTCAACGCTGAAGACGAAATTCGGTCTGCCCGCGCCGGCGAGAATTTCGCTCTCCGTGACCGCCTCAAGCAGACCCAGGCCGAAAACCGGCGGCGCGTTGCGCAGCGACGTCTTCGTCTCGGGCTTGAGCGGACCGTAAGCGAGATTGCGGAAGGAGAGCGTCGGCCGACGAAGTCTTACTGTCGCGCCATCAGAGAACGCCACATCGAATTCGGCGTATGCGACGACGGCCTGGCCTTCGCCAGCGACGCCGGGCACGCCTTCGGGATTGAGCTGAGCGCCGTATTCAGGATGAACGCGCGGTCCGCCATGCGCATCTTTTCCCTCGACGCTCAGCCTCGCCGCCATCGTGCGCGCGACGCCATTTTCGCTGTCTGGCGCGGCGCCGCGACCATTCTTGACGTGGCAGGCGATGCAGGAAAGTCGATTATAGAGCGGACCGAGACCGATAAAGTCGGGATGGTCCTGCGAAGGCCCGATGACCCAGGCTTGGCGGAAGATGCCGCTTCCCTTGCGAAAGCTCGCGGCATGTTCGCCGTCCAGTCCTTCAATCGACTGGGTAAAGGCTTCGGTGTCAGGGCCGCTCGTCTCGTAACGCGCGGCGCCCGCGAGCATCGCTGCGCATAGAAGGACGCCGAAGCGTTTCATGGCGCCGGCTCCAGGCTTTTAATGAGGTCACGCGCCTGTCGCCGCGCCGCGCCGATCTCCTCGCGCCATTGTGCGATTTGCTGCGGATCGATGGCGTCGCGACGCGCGTAGCGCTCGAGGAAGGTTCTTGTGCCCGCGTCGCTTTCGGAAACCGGAATGAAGCCGGCGAGTCTCTTCGCTTCGCCCAGCGCCGTCATGGCTTTCGCATTGCCGGCGAACTTTTTCTCGGCGTCGTGAATCTTGCGCCACAGTTCGGCGCTCTCGGCATGGTCTTCGACGATCGCGAGATCGAAGAGCAACGCGATCAGCGGCGGCCGGCGACGGCCGATTTCCCAGTCGTAGTCGAGGATCGTCGAGGCGGGCAGCGTAAAGGGGTTCGCAAAGTCCGGCGACGCGCTCTGATAGACATCCGGCCGGGCCGGATGCCGGCGGCTGTCGCGCTCCATCATCAGTCGCTGGCCGTCCGTCGACAGCAGGAAGTCGATGAAGGCCTGCGCGCCGGCGACATGCTGGGAGGCGGCGGTCATCGCGACATGGGCCGGCAGAAACGCCGTACGCTGGGGATAGATCATCTCGACCGCCGCGCCATTGGCTTTGGCGATCTCGGCGAAGAAATCGATCGTCAGCGCGAGGGCCGCCTTGCCTTCCCGCACAGAGGCCGTCGGCGCGAATCCGGAATCGAGCAGCGTCGCCTCGCCGGCCATCTCGCTGAGAAGACGCCAACCTGCGTCCCAACCTTCACTTTGCAAAAGGATGTCATAGAGCGCAGGCGAGAAGCCGACCTTTGAGGCAATCGGCAGGGCGAGCTGGCGCGCATATTCGGGCGACGCGAGGTCGCGCCAGCGTCGCGGCGCGGAAAGGCCGGCCGCCGCCAGCGCGCTTGGATTCGCGACGATCCCATAGCCGGCGACGTCATAGGCTTCATAGAGGCCGGCGGGATCGGACAATTGCTGCTGGCCGAGCCGGCCGGGAAGCGCGGCGCGGTCGACCGATATCTTGCGAAAGGCGCCTCGTTCGCGAAGAAGCGCGAAATTCGCCGGCGCCGGAGCCCAATAGACGTCCGCGCCGCCCTGTTCGGGCTTGGCGAGTTCGGCAAGCGCGTCGCGGGACTGCTTCCAGATGAATCGAACGTGGCTTTGCGGGTGGCGGCGCTCGAACTCCCGCTCGTAACGGGTCGTCAGTTCTTCGGGAAAGCTTGTGACGACGACGACCGATTCATTGTCCGACGCGCCGGACTGCGCAGCGCCAAGAATGCTGAAAAGGCTTGCGAATGCAGCGACGGCGACAGCGCGGATCATGTGATCGAGGACCGTTATGTAGTTAGCTTACATATTGCTTGACTACAAACCTGTCGTATAAAAGTCAACATCCGAACTTTAAGCAGCATGTGATCAGTATATGTGCAAATGCTATCGGCCTATCAGTAATTGATATGTTATCTGATAACATATCGCATTTAAAAAAATAGTTAGCTTTTTCAATATGATAAACTGCGTCAATCCAGCGCAGAGCGCGTCGTTGGCGGCTTTTGTCCGTTTTTGTCGACTTCAATACAAGATGCGCGAAACGAGCCTTCTCCCGTCGCCTGGCCGGCGCCGGATTCCCTGCAACACAAAGGCGTGCGACTTGGCGCGTGATTTGCTGAAAAAGGCGCGGGAGGCGCCCCATGCCAGGCTATTCAGCAAAAGAATTCCTCTCCGACTGCAGTGAGCATTTCGTCATCATCCTCGGCACGAACGAGATCGCCTCCGCGGTCGCGGCGCGACTGACATGGGAGCGGCGCCGCGTGGTTCTCAGCCATGACGCACACCCGCCGGTCATCCGACGGGGAATGGCCTTTCACGACGCGCTTTATGGAGATCGCGCGGAAGTCGACGGCGTCGTCGCCGATCTGACGCAAACGACGCTGGATGTGGTCGACGTCTTGTCCCGGCCGGGACGCGTCGCCGTTTCGCCTCTGCCCTTGACGGATCTCATCACTCTGCGCGCCCCCGACGTTCTGATCGACGCCCGCATGCAAAAGCACCGCGTCACGCCGGATTTGCGCGGGATCGCAGGTCTCGTGATCGGGATGGGTCCAAACTTCACGGCGGGCTGGAACTGCGACGTGGCGATCGAGACTCATCCGGCGCATACGGGCGAATTGCTCGAAAACGGCGCCACGCTGCCGTCAGACGGCGTCGCGCGCGTTCTCGGCGGCGTCGGCAAGGAGCGCTTCATCTATGCGGCGCGCGACGGCGTCTGGCGAACGCCGCTCGACATAGGCGCTCGGGTTTTCAGGGATTATCTGCTCGGCCGACTCGACGGCCTTCCCATCCAGGCGCCGATGGACGGCTTTCTGCGCGGGATCGCGCGCGACGGGGTCCATGCGGCGCTGGGCGTCAAGCTCGTCGAAATCGATCCGCGCGGACGCGCCTCGAACTGGACAGGAACCGACGAACGCGGCCGCGCCATAGCCGAGGCGGTGGTCCGGGCGATCGCCTCCGCGCCGGCGCGGGGACGGAGCCCGCTCAGCACTAAGGTAACGCTTCACTGACCCAAACATCCTGAGCTGCAGTTGCTTCCAGCCGTCTTGCCCTGTATCGGGGCGATGAGGCAGGGCGCTGACATGGCCGAAGGCAAGATTGATGCTTCACTGGCGCTGCGGAGCGAGGGCCGACTCCTTGTTGGGCGCGACCGCGTCAAGCTGTTAGAGGCCGTCGCGGCCCACGGCAGCATCACCAAGGCCGCCAAGGCCGTCGGCTTCAGCTACAAGGCCGCATGGGACGCGGTGAACGCGATCAACAATCTCTTGCCGACGCCCGCCTTCATCACCAAAGCTGGCGGCCGCAGCGGCGGCGGCGCCGAGGTGACGGAGGAAGGGCGTCGGCTGATCGCCACCTTCCACCGCCTCGAAGAAAAACTTGCGCGCATCTCCGAGACGATCGCCGAAGAGGGTCTCGCGGGCGCCGAGGATTTTCTGCTGTGGACCACGGGCATGACAATTTCCGCGCGCAATGTTTTTCGCGCCGAAGTGACTCAAGTCAAGAAGTGGCCGGTCGACGTCGAAGTGACGTTACGCGTGTCGGAAAAAGATACGATCCTGGCGATCGTCACCAATGAATCAGCGGAGCGACTGGGCCTTTCTCGCGGGCGCAAGGCGCTGGCGCTGATCAAGGCGTCCTTCGTCAATCTGACGCCCGCCGGCGACGCGACGCCGCTGCAGCGCAATTCCTTCCGCGGCGTGGTCACGCAACGGATTGACGCCGAGCGCAATAGCGAAATCTTGCTCGACGTCGGATTTGGAAAGACGATGACCGCGGTGACGCCGCGCCACCATGTTGAAGACATGGGACTGAAGGAAGGGGACGCCGCCCTGGCCACCTTCGACGCTGCGGACGTCATTTTGGCGGTGGAATAGCGGCGTTCGAAGAAATTGGCGGCTACAGCGCAACTGGATACGGGGGCGATTCCGCAATAGTCTCTCGGCGGCGCTTTTCGCAGAAGGCGCGGATTCGAAGGAGCATCCTATGAAGCCAGTTTATTTCATTGCCGCGGCCGCATTGTCTTTTTACGCGACGAACGGGCTCGCCGATACGAAGAAGCCGACGTCCAAGTGGACGTGCGAGGAATTCCTCGCGGTCGACGACCAATTTCAACCGAAGGTGATCTACTGGTCCTCTGCGCAGAGCAAGAAAGGCAAGCCGCTCGGAACGGACATCGATATCGAAGGCACGGAGAAGGTCATTCCCATGGTCATCGACGATTGCAAGAAGGCGCCGCAAGAGTCTTTCTGGAGCAAGCTCAAGGGCGCTTGGAAAAAGGTCGAGACCGACGCAAAGTCGCTTGGCAAAAAGTTGTAACCTCCCTTGCTGGCCAAATGGAAGGCTGAACAATGCTTGAAACGATCGCGGTCATCCTCGTCATCATGTGGCTGCTCGGGCTGGTCTCCTCCTATACGCTCGGCGGCTTTATCCACATTCTGCTTGTCATCGCAATCATCGTGATCATTCTGCGCGTCATTCAAGGCCGCAGCATTCTTTAGCGAGCGCCGTGCGAGGAACGCTCACGTTTTGCCGACGACGAAGGCGGGGAAGCGGGCGCAACGCGGTTCGCGGGCTTTTCCTCGCGCCCGCTCCATTTCGACTCGAAGCGCGCGAAGCGCGTCTCGAGCTCCCATTGCAGTCTGGCTTTTTCGGAACCCGCCAGAAAGCGACGACAATCGGCGGAAGGCGAAGTCCCGCCAAGCTGTGCGTTGAGGCAAGCCGAAACGGGGCGCGCTGCGGCAGGATCGCGCCACAGGCTCTCGCCGGGAAGAAAAGCGTAACTCAGACTGTTTCGAGAGAGCTGTTTCAAGTCGCGGTAGGAAAGTTGGTAGACGCGCGCGGCGCGCTGATATTCATGAGTGAGATCGATTCGCGATACGCCCTCGTCGTCGGTCGATAAGGCCGTCGGCACGCCCGCGTTGCGATAGAGCGGGAATGGATGGTCCGCGCCTTCGACGCCGAGAATTTGCGCATTGGACGTGAGATTGATCTCGACCATTATTCCATCGCGCGCCATTCGCGCCATCAGACCTTTGGCGTCGCGCTCGAAGCCGATGTCGACGCCATGGCCGATGCGCGCCGCGCCGGCGACCTCGACCGCCTCGCGGATATGGAAGGTCAGGTCCTTGGGAGGAACGAGCCCCAATGTCAGCTCCCCGGCATGGAGACTGATCCGCGCCTTCGGGTGTCGGCGCCCGACGTCGCCGACGATCCGCATCTGTTCGCTATAATTTCCCAGCGTAATTTCATCGTCCTCAGCCGCGACGAGGTTCAATCCGACAATCGGCCCGTCGCGTGAGGCGAGACGAGCGGCAAGCGCCGTCTGCGCGAACAATTTCGCGCGGTCGGCATTGCGATAGACCTGGGCGAGAAACCGTACCGCGACGTCGCATCCGGGCCGACGATGAACCGCATCGCTGCAGGCGAGTCGCCGGTCCTTGTCGGCGACGACGGCGTCCACGCTCTCCGCCGCGCGCTGGACGAGGTCGCCGAGACCTTTGCCGTCGAGCGCCGCAAGCATTGCGTCGGGATCGTCCTTCCAGCCGATCTGCTCGCCAAGATCGCGCGCCTCGCCCATCAGCGGACTGATCATCAATTCGAGATACAAGATATTCTGCGAGGCGGCGCGCTCGACGACCTCGGCGAGGGCGGCGCCGACATTGTTCCCCGTCACGTCCGAGAACCGAAAGAAGGTGTTGAAGAACTGATCATGGCCGCTCACGCGCGCGGTGATGACGTCGCGCATCGACCAGGCGTTGATCGCGTCTCGATAGGCCTGGGTGGAGCGCAGCGCTTCCGCGAGAGGCGGCTTGGACACGGCGTCGCAGGGCGGCGGCAGCGCGGCCTTGCTCTTAACATCGAAACACCAACCCTCGGCGCGCGCCCAAGCCAATGCGCTCTCAGCATAGACGGCGCCCGCGAGGTGATTGTGCAAATCGGCGCCTTTCGGCATTTCGACAAGGAAGCTGCGTAGAGCGGCGCCGTTGCCGCGCAGGCCTTCCAGCGCCGCAGACGTGTCGCGTACGGCGGCGGCGCTTAAAATATCGCGCGCATGGACTGCGCAGCCGCCCCATGCGACGGCGAGGGCCGCGCAGAACATCCGCAACGACGCAGAGCCCGGCAGGAATTCAGCAAGCGAACGACTGATGCGCGAGATCATGAGCAGCTCCGAGACGCGATTCACTGCGGCTTCCTGGCGGACCGCAAAGGCCGTCCGGCATTTGACGGCGTAAAATGATTTTTGCACAGGAAGCTTGCTCATTTCAGCCGATCTATGACAAGAGTAGACGCTCACAATCTTGGGGAAGCCAAATTTGGCCAATGTCGATGTCGTGGTCGCGCAAAAACTCAACATACAAGCTGTTTCGCATTCTTTTCATCAACTTTGGCCTGCTCGTCAGTCTCGTCGTCGTTGCGGAGATTGTTCTTCATCTCGTCTACACGGGCGGCAATCCGTTTCTGGCGCCTGCGAGAAACGAGTTGAGGGTTCGCGATTCGCATTACACCCATGGCCTGAAGCCCAATTTTGACGGCTTCGACGCCTGGGGCTCCAATAAAGTTCCCATTTTCACCAACTCACTGGGCTTTAGAGACGCCGCCGTACGCAGCGTGCCGATGACGGCGGACCGCAAGCGCGTCGTCTTTATCGGCGACTCCTTCACGGAAAGCCTTGGCGTTCCTTACGAACAATCTTTCGTCGGCCTCTTCGCGCAGGCGTTTCCCGCGATCGATGTGTTGAATGCGGGCGTCTCGAGCTACGCGCCGTCCGTCTATTACGAGAAGCTCAAGTATTTTCTCGACTCTGGGCTCACGTTCGACGAGGCCGTCGTCTACATCGATATCTCCGACATACACGACGAAGCCATTCTCTATTCGTATGATCAAAATGGCATATTGCAGATGGGCTTGTTCCAGACCGGCTCTGAGGAGTGTTCGCCGGTGCCGCGCCCGCCGCTGCCGCGCCCGGAGAAGCGATGGTGGGAGAAAGTCTCCTATGTCGGGGAATTCCTCGGTCAGATGCGCTATTCGGCGCAGTTGGGGAGAACGATCGAACAGGCGAGCTTCGAGGACTTCGCGAAATCGCGCGGAGTTTATAGTCGCGACTATGCGCGCCCCAGTTGGACGTATAGCGACGATTCCAGCTGCTATGGCGCTCTGGGGATCGAAGCGTCAATCGACAAAGCCAAAAAGCAGATGGATCGCCTGCATGAACTTCTATCGTCGCGCGGCATCGCGCTTTCGGTTGGCGTCTATCCCTGGCCGCAACAGCTTCTCTACGACGGCGAGAACTCCCGGCAAGCTCGGCTCTGGCGCGACTGGTGCGCGGGCAAATGCAGGAGATATTTCGATCACTTCCCCGACTTTTTTCAATACAAGGCGCAGGATGCTGATTTCCTCAGATCCTTGTATTTCTGGGGAGACTTTCACTTCAACGCCCGGGGCAACGAACTCCTGGCGCGCCAACTCATCAGAAATTACGAATGAGTGCGCGAACGGCCGCGACGGCGTTGCAACCTGCGTAAAATGCATTGGGAATCACACTGCGCCGGCCCGCCTGCTGCGGAACCGGCAGCTTGATACCCCCGGCGATATCCCTTAATTTGTGCCCTCAAATGAAGCGACGCGGTTGAAGGGTCGCGAGGGCTTGCTGTTGGCGAGCCTTGGAGATCGTGAGGCGACCTGGGGGGTCTCGTCTGAATGTCGCATGAGGACTATTCGAGAGACCGTTCCGCCGCCATGGGGTCCGATCGATCGTTCGGTCTGGTGATCGCCGCAGCGATTGCGGTCATCAGCATGCTGCCGCTTCGGCACGGCGAGGCGCCTCATTTCTGGGGGCTCGCCGCAGCGCTTGGTTTCGCCGTGGCGGCGTTCCTCGCGCCGGCCAAACTGCGGCCGCTGAACCGACTGTGGCACCAACTGGGCTTGGCGCTGCACAAAATCACCAACCCGATCATCATGGGCGTGCTGTTCTTTGGAGTGATCCTCCCGATCGCGGTGATTTTCCGACTGCGCCGCGCCGATCCGCTCAAACTTGCGTTCGACAAGAACGCGACGTCCTACTGGACCATGCGCAATACGCCCGAAGGGACGAGCGACATGAGCAAGCAGTTCTGAGGAGAGAGATAAATGAGTTTCCTGCTCGAACTTTGGGATTATCTCAAGACCAGTAAGAAATACTGGATGGCGCCGGTTCTGGTCATCATGCTGCTGATCGGCGCGCTGATCGTTCTGCAGGGCACCGCGGTCGCTCCGTTCATCTACACGCTCTTTTAAAGCGCGATGCGGATACTTGGCATCTCCGCCTTCTACCACGACAGCGCAGCCGCCGTGGTGGAGGATGGCGAAATTATCGCCGCCGCTCAGGAAGAGCGATTCTCGCGTAAAAAGCACGACTCGCGCTTTCCGCGTCACGCGATCGACTACTGTCTGGAAGCGGCCGGAGCCACGCCTCAAGATATTGATTTCGTCGCCTTCTACGACAAGCCGTTCATCAAATTCGAGCGGCTGCTGGAAACCTATATCGCCTTTGCGCCGCGCGGATTCCAGTCGTTCAAAATGTCGCTGCCGCTCTGGCTGCGCGAAAAGCTCTTTCAAAAGTCGCTGCTGTTGAAAGAGATGAAGGCCTATTCGGCGGATGTCGACTGGGCGAAAAGGCTGCTGTTCGCCGAGCATCACTTCAGCCACGCCGCCAGCGCCTTCTACCCCTCTCCGTTCAAGGACGCGATCGTTCTGACGATGGATGGGGTCGGCGAGTGGGCGACGACGTCGGTCGCTTTCGGCAGTGAAAATCGACTGACCATGCAGCGCGAATTGCGCTTCCCGCATTCGCTCGGCCTGCTGTATTCGGCTTTCACATATTACACGGGGTTCAAGGTGAACTCCGGCGAATACAAGCTGATGGGCCTTGCCCCCTATGGCGAGCCGAAATACGCCGACGTGATCCTGGACAATTTGATCGACCTGAAGCCGGACGGCACCTTTCGGCTCGATCAGTCGTATTTCGACTATTGCACCGGATTGCGAATGACCAACGCCAAGTTCGACGAACTTTTCGGCGGCCCGGCGCGCAAGCCGGAGGAACTGCTGACGCAGCGGCACATGGACATCGCCGCCTCGATACAGGCGGTCACCGAGGAGGTCGTCCTCAGGCTCACCCGCGCGCTCGCCAAAGAGACCGGCGCGCGCAATCTCTGTCTCGCCGGCGGCGTGGCGCTGAATTGCGTCGCCAATGGAAAACTGCTGCGCGACGGCAGCTTTGACCAGATTTGGATTCAGCCGGCGGCGGGCGACGCTGGCGGCGCGCTCGGCGCGGCGCTCGCCGGCTACTATCACTACAAGAAAAATCCCCGAAGCCTCAACGGCGGCGGCGACGCCATGCGCGGCTCCTATCTCGGTCCTTCATTCCCGCAAGCCGAGATCGAACGCCGGCTGCACGCCGTTGGCGCCAAATTCGAGCCGATGGCGGAAGGCGATCTCATAGAAGCGGCGGCGCGGGACCTCGCTGACGAGAAAGCGGTTGGTTGGTTTCAAGGCCGAATGGAGTTCGGGCCGCGCGCGCTTGGCGGGCGATCGATCCTCGGCGACCCGCGTTCAGATACGATGCAGAAAACGCTCAATCTCAAAATCAAATATCGCGAATCGTTTCGGCCCTTCGCGCCGTCGGTGTTGCGTGAGGACGTCGCCGACTGGTTTGAACTCGAAGGCGACTCCCCATACATGCTGCTCGTCGCCGACGTCGCAGCAAAGCATCGTCACGCAATGACGACCGAGCAGCAGAATCTATTTGGCATCGACAAGCTCAATGTTCCGCGCAGCTCCATTCCGGCCGTGACCCACGTCGACTATTCCGCGCGGATTCAGACCGTGCATCAGGAGACGAATCCGCGCTATCACGCGCTGCTTTCGGCATTCAAGCGAATGACCGCCTGTCCCGTTCTCGTCAATACGAGCTTCAATGTGCGCGGCGAACCCATCGTCTGCACGCCGGAGGACGCCTTCGGCTGCTTCATGGGCACGGAAATGGACACGCTGGTGATCGGCGACTGCTATCTGCGCAAAGATGATCAGAACGCATCGCTCAAGCACGATTATAAAGAAAAGTTCGAACTGGACTGACGGCGCCTAGCGCTTTTTCATGAGCGGATCGGATAGCGTTACATAGCTGACTTCTGAGCGCGCGCGGAATTTCGCTCTCCGTCAGGATCTCATCTCCAAATACGCTAAGCGATCGCCGTTGATTTGATAATTGTCGTTCGGCGCCGACGGCTTGGCGACGCCGTTCTATGCACAGGAAAGGAACGCCGCTGAGCTTGACGGATTGTTGAAAGCCGCGTCTCTTTTTCGGAGACTGCCTAAACGCCTGTGATTGCATCGACTTTTTTAAATTGATGGAGCGGCAAATGGATTTCGATCGCGTCAAACGGGAAAGTCTTATCCACCATCTTCGCGATGCCCTGCCGCTCTCCGCCCGCCCCCGGCCGGCGCTTCTCGCATTTCTGCGCGCGCGCGGCGCGATCGGACGAAGCGCGCCGCGGCTCGTCGTCGTCGACATCTTCGATGCGGGCGGAGCGCAGGGTTTGATGTGCCGCTTCGAGATCGCCGATGAAACCGACGCCCCAAGTTTCGTTGCGCAGTTGAGGCAACTTGCGCTCGATCGGAGACACCCGCTGGCGCAGCGGCTCGCCGAGCGTCGACGGCGTGCGCCGCGCACGGGGGCGGCCTGAGACGACTGCGCCTATGTTGTCTCGACTCGTACGCCGCCCGCAGCGAACGTCGCCGTCAGCATCCCCGGAGTCGAGTGCGCCCGTCCGCATCTCCCCTCGCGATCGACAAGAATGAGGCCGCCGAGGCCGTCCACTCTGTCGACAAGATAGCCTATCGCCGCGCGAGCGGCTTCTTCAGCCTGCATTGAGCGTAATTCGACGAAGCAGGCGGCCGTGCGCGCCAGCGCGGTGCGGATGAAATCCTCGCCGACGCCGGTGCAGGACACCGCGCAACTGAGGTTATCGGCGAATGTCCCCGCGCCGATGAGCGGAGAATCGCCGACGCGGCCGAAACGCTGGTTCACGACGCCCCCAGTTGACGTCGCCGCCGCAAGATCGCCGTTGCGATCGCGCGCGACGGCGCCCACCGTGCCAAGTTTCGTATCGACCGGGTCGGAATGATCGAGCGCGGTCTCGTGCTTTCGCTTCGCCTTGGCGAGCTGCGCGACGCGTTCCGCCGTTCTAAAGTAGTCTTCGCCTTCGAATTCGAACTGCCGCTCTCGCGCGAAGCGCTCCGCGCCGGCGCCGACGAGCAGCACATGGCCGCTCTTCCCCATCACCTCATATGCAAGGCGCACCGGATTTCTGACGCCGCGAACCGCCGCGACGGCGCCCGCCTTGAGTGTGCGGCCGTCCATGATCGACGCGTCGCACAGTGCGGCGCCTTCGGCGTTGAGCACGGAACCCCGACCGGCGTTGTAAAGCGGATCGTCTTCGAGCAGCGCGACGCAGTGAACGACCGCCTCAAGCGCCGACGATCCCTCTGCAAGAAGGCCGGCGCCCGATTCAACGATCGCGCGCAAGGAAGCCTCATAACGATGCGGATCGCGGATCGCGCCGGCGCCGCCATGGATCATCAAAGAAGCGCTCGTCATCGCCCAACTAGCCGCTTGTCGATGCGTCTCGCGCCTGCGCTATAGTCTCGCGCCTCAAACCTCTGGAGTGAACGCCATGCGCAACACATTGCTTCTTTCCTTGATCTTCGCAGCCCTTGTGGCGCCGGCGGCGTCCGAGACGTCGATCATAGGCAAAAAGGACGGGAAGGACATCGTGACGGTGCGCGTCGGCGAAGCCTCACAATCCAAACAGGCGCTCCCGATCTTCCCTGGAATTTCGACAAAGACCGCCGGCGCAAAAGGGCTGTCTCTCCTGAAGGTCGTCATTCCTCCCGGCGGCAAGGCGCAGGCTCACACGCACAAGGGGCACGAGTCCGCGATCTATCTGTTGCAAGGCCGTGTCGAGACGCGGTACGGAGAAAACCTGGAAAAGAGCGTCGTGAACGTCGCCGGTGATTTCATTTTCATTCCTGCTGACGTGCTGCATCAGCCCGTGAACTTGAGCGACAGCGAAGCAGCGATCGCAATCGTCGCCCGCAACGACGGCGACGAGCAGGAGCATGTCATTCTCTATCCGATGAAAAGATAGTCGACGCCAATCTTTTGCTCACTGCGAACTGCGCCTTGGCTTCTTGCAAGCAAGCCTTGACGGGAAAGAGGCGTCGAGGGTTTCGTACAAACCATTCATTTGCAGGAAGACAAGGCGCCAGAAAGCGCGCTTATGAAGCTCGTTATGTTGACGATCGCCTCATGTGTCGTCCGAAAGCGTCATGATGACTCAATGACGATGCGGTTTAACGACATGAAGCTGAAGCCGAGAAATTGCAGGCGATGACGCCCGAGCGTTGCGCCTGTCCAAGCGCGCCAATTCTTTAGGCGCTCCCTTCACACATAGCGCTCAGGAGTAGCTCATGCCCCGGTTTGCGGCTTTCCGAAACGATTCCGCTCAGGAAGTCGGTTCGTCGGCGCAGAGCGCGTTTGTTTCTGCGTCGGCAAATGTGCCCCGAAACGCGCGCATTTTGATTGTCAGCGACACGCGTCTGTTTAGCGAAGCGCTTGGCTTGCGTCTGAGCCAGCACGCGGGAATGTCCGTCGTCGCCGTCGTCGCGTGTGGCGCCGCTCTCGCGGCGGCGGCTCAATCTGAACTTGACATTGTGCTGCTTGACGTTGGCGAACTGGAAGCGCTCGCGATTGCGCAAGCTCTCGGCGCGCAACATCGAGATCTGCAGATCGTCGCCATCGGCGCGCCGGCATCGGCTGGCGCAGCATTGGCGGCCGCTTGTCCATCGATCGTCGGCGTCATTCCACGCGAGGGCTCGATTGAAGACGTTGTGGACCTGCTGGAGCGATTGACGGCGGCGCCGGCGATTGATTCGGTCGAGGAGCGTCGGGCTATCGGCAAGGAGTCACACTCGTCCGGCGCGGACGCAAAGAATGCGCTTACCACGCGCGAGCGCGAAATTCTCGAACTGATCGAACGGGGGCTGTCGAACAAGGAGATCGCCCGTCGGCTACGCATCGAGCTCGGCACGGTGAAGAATCACGTGCACAATGTTCTGCAGAAACTGCAAGTGCGCGGTCGCGGCGAAGCGGCGCACACGATGCGAAAGCGCTCCTCCGCACATCACGGAGGAGCGCTTCATTCGCCGATCGATCGAGAACCGCTCGTGCTTGCGACTAAATAAGGCCCGCGGCCCGCAGCTGCATCATGCGCTGGATGATCGCCGGATTGATCCTTTGCATCATCGCAGGATCGACGGCCCACGGCGCTGGCGCGCTCAGCGGAGCGAAACCATCGATCATCGCTCCCGCGGGCGCCAGTCCCGCGCCAGCCGGCGCCGCTGCGCCAATCGGCTGAGCTGCGGCCAGACTGGGCACGCGCTCAAAATCCGGCGCGCCGACGCCTTCGCGCGTGGAGTCGCCGAGATAGCGGACGCCGGATGAGGCCAACAGCGAGAAGAGCTGCGCAACGCGTTGCTCGGTGCGCGCCGTCCGCGCCGCCGCGAGAAGCGGATGGTGCGCGAGAAGCAGCGCCGCCATGCCGGTGACGTGAGGCGTCGCCATCGAGGTGCCGTCCCACGCCGCATATCCGCCGCCAGGCACGGTGGAGACGATCGCCACGCCAGGCGCCGCGACAGCGATCTGCGGCCCAAAGCAGGTGAATTTCGGCGAGAACATCGTTCCAGCGACAAGTTGCGGAACGATCGTCTGAGCGTGGTAGCTGTCGGAAGGAAATTCCTCCAGCTTACCGAGCGCTGCGACCGTCAGCACCGTCGGCAGCATGCCGGGAAACTGCACGGGTCCACTGGAGTTTCCGGCGGCGACGATGCAGGCGACGCCGCTCTGGCGCGCCTCCGAGATTTTCTGCGCAACGAGTTCGGAAGGATCGCCGCTGCCAAGGCTCATATTGACGACGTCGAGCTGCCGTTCGATGCATTCGTCGAGCGCATCGATGAGATCGCTGAAACGACCGCCGGGAAACACTTTCAACGCGTGAACTTCCGCTTTCGGCGCAAATCCGCGAATGCCGGCGACGCCGCCGTCAGAGGCGGCGGTGATGATTCCGGCGCAGTGCGTTCCATGGCCGATTTGATCGTTCGACCAACTCGTCTTGTCGCCGCCATTGGTGAGATCGGCGCCGCGCGTCACATGGCGCAATTGCGGGTGCGCGCTGTCGCAACCCGAATCGATGATGCCGATCTTGACGCCGGCGCCAGTGAATGAGGGATCAAGCCGGTCGAGCTTCATCAGGCGCTGACCCCAGCCGACCATCCCGCTTTGAGGGAAGCCGTTGAAGCTTTCCGTCAGCGGGCGCAACTGCACAGTGTTCATCGCGCCGGCCTGAAGCGCTGGCGCGCGCAGCATCCGATCCCAATGATCGGCGGAAGGTTTGACGTAAATCGCCTGGATGGTCTCGATCGGACCGCCGAAAATCGTCACGACGACTTCGCCGCGCTCATTGGTGACGCCTTGGCCCGGAAAGCCCTGCCCATAGACATAGACCGTGGCCTTGGGCAGCGGCTTGCCGCCAACGCCCACGACGCGCAGCTGCACGTCCACTCCAACGCCCGCGGCGATCGGCATCAGTCCGTTGAAGTCGAAGGGCCGAAAATCATCCGAGGCGCGAAGAAAGGCGTCGCGCTCCACGACGACGTTGGGCGGGGCCGACGCCTGCAGCGCTGCGCCGCGCGCAGGGTCCATCTCGGCGACGAGAATTTCCGGCGTCTGAGACGATGGCCCGCCGGCTGAAAAGGCGGTGAGCCCGCGCGGCTGAATCCGCCGCACGATCTTTACGTCGGGCAGCGCATTGGCGAGATCCATCGCCGAAGCGGGCGCGAATCCGGGCACGCGCCGCGAGGCGATCATAAAACGCTCCGTTGGCGTAATCGCCATCGGCTCCACGCGCGTATCGGCGCCATTGGGCGCCGGCGCCGCAGGCCCGGAACTCTGACCATTCGGCGCAGGATTAACAGTATCGGGACCAGCCATTTCGACTCTCCTAATAAAATCAGGCCAGCCTGCGCATCGCTCTGAAGAATGCGGCGCCGGCGCTAAAATGCTGTCAGCGGAGCGTTTGGTTCGATGATCAGGGTCGCGCCAAATTGTTCGCGCAATTGACTTGCGACCGCCGCGGGGAGAGCGACGACCAGCCTCGGTTGACCGGCCTTGCCGGCGCGCTGAAGAATTGCGGCGCCGGGAACAGACTGCATCGCCTGTTCGAAAGCAGCTAAATCTCCTGCGCCCGCCGCAGTCCGCGGCGCCACCAAAAATTGATCGATGCCGTTCGTTGCGCTCATGATGTCGTGATCCTGATCTCTTGAGGGCTCCCGGGCCGATGAGTCGGCCCGGAAGCGGCAGCAGATCATCCTTCATGCGTCGCGTCGATTGCGCGACTCAGACGTCAGCCGTACATCGGCGCCTGCATCTGCGGCGCGTAGTAGACGGGCTGTGGGCCAGCTTCGAACGGCAGGAAGCGCTGGGCCAATCCGCCCACCGTGCCGCCGATCGTCTGGCCGAGTCCGGCGTTGCCGAAGCGACCGCCAATCCAGCCGCCAACGGGTCCGCCAATCGCGCCCAGCGCGTCGCCGACAAATCCCTGCGGCGCGAACACAGGCGCAGCCGTCTGGGGGACATAATACGTTCCAGCCTGTGGGCCAGCTTCGAACGGCAGGAAGCGCTGGGCCAGTCCGCCCACCACATTGCCAACCGTCTGGCCAACGCCGGCGTTGCCGAAGCGTCCGCCGATCCAGTTGCCAACCCGGCCCCCGACCGCGCCGAGCGCATCGCCGATGAAGCCCTGCGGAACGAAAACCGGCTCCGCCTCGAACGGCAGGAAGCGCTGAGCAAGACCGCCCACCGTGCCGCCGATCGTCTGGCCGAGGCCAGCGTTGCCAAAGCGCCCGCCGATGAAGCCGCCAAGCGGCGCCCCGATCGCGCCAAGCGCATCGCCGACAAATCCCTGCGGCGCGAAACCAGGCGCGGCCGTTTGCGGGACATAATA
>Ga0082335_1000528_pt1 | contig 96011 bp, 92 predicted proteins | sample Subgrocontami58m_FD_72375 | JGI IMG/M metagenome (GOLD analysis project Ga0082335, IMG submission 72375) | Subsurface groundwater microbial communities from S. Glens Falls, New York, USA - GMW37 contaminated, 5.8 m (SPADES assembly) (version 2) ...
CTGGGCGACGGCGTGATCGGCGGTCTGCTGATCGAGACACACGGCTTCGTGGCGGCGAGCGATTTGACACGCGCGCTCGTGGTGGCCGCGCGGCGTCACGGCGCGCAGCTCATCGAGCAGAGTCGGGTCCGGCGCATCATGCGGCGCGACGGCGACATGGTGGTCGAGACCGATCGCGGATCGCTCACCGGCAACGCGGCGGTCCTGGCCGCCGGCAGCTGGTCCGGCGAAATCGCGGTCGACGGCGTGGCCGTGCGCGTGCCGGTTCGGCCGGTTTGCGGTCAGCTGCTCTGGCTCGGCTGGACCGGCACGCCGCTGCGCCGCGTGAGCTGGAGCAGCCGTTGCTGCGTGGTCCCGTGGGAGGATGGGACGCTGCTCGTGGGCGCGACGGTTGAGGAGGCCGGCTTCGACGAGCGGACGACGGCGGCCGGAGTGAGAGATTTGCTCGACGCCGTTTGCGAGATCGTGCCGCACGCGTGGACGGCGGGGTTCCGCGGCGCGCGTGTCGGGCTGCGGCCCGCGACGAACGATGCGTTGCCGGCGATCGGTCCATCGCAGGCGATGCCGAACCTGATGTACGCAACGGGTCATGATCGGAATGGCGTGCTGCTGGCGCCGCTCACCGCCGAGCTCGTGGCTGACGCCATGCTCGACAACCGGATCGATCCGATGCTGGCGGCGGTGAGCCCGTCGCGCTTCGGGGCCTTGTGATGATGACGACAACCATTGGCGGGACGCGCTTCGTGTTGCGTGCGATCGAGCGCGATGGACAATGGCTCGCGCACGCGGAGCGCGAAGACACCGGCGATCCGTTCGGTATCGAGTGCGCGGGCCCGAGCGAGAGCGAGGCGGTGAGGCGATTGACGCGCTGGATCGAGTGGCAGGGCGACCACGCCGCGGCGCTCGAGGAGTTGCAGCGCGCGGAGCGCGACTACCATCGGACCATCGCCGGGAGCGCATTTGCAAGTCCGACGGAGGGCCCCAGCGCGATCGAGCTGCAGAAGGAGTCGCTCGACGCGGTCGAAGCGGCGCGCGTCCGCCTCGACGAGGTCCGGGCGCGTCGCCCCGAGGCGTAGCGCGAGGCTGTCCGGTCTTCGCTCGCCTTCGAGAGCAGCGAGCTTCGGCCAGGCTCGCCGAAGCGCCGAAGGCGCGGAGGCGGCAGCTTGGCGAGGAGGGAGGTCATGAAACTGACACGCGCGGAAGCCGAACAGCGGCTCGAGGGCCTGAACGGATGGACGCTCGACGGCGACGCCATCCGCAAGCAGTTCTCGTTCAGGAACTTTCTCGAAGCCATCGCGTTCGTGAGCCGGCTGGCGCCCGAGGCGGAAGCCTCCGATCATCACCCGGACATTCTCATCAACTACAAGCACGTCACGCTGACGTACTCGACGCACAGTGAAGGCGGGCTCACGGAAAGGGACTTCGCCGGAGCGGCGGCGGCGGACCGGCTCGCGGCTGCACGATGAGGATTGGGTGATTGTCCAATGCGTTTGAAGAAGACGTATAGCTCGCGCGAGGTGGCAGCGCTCACCGGCCTGACGGCGCGCCAGCTGCAGTTGTGGGACAAGGGTGGCCTGCTCTCGCCGACCGTCCCGTCGCACAAGACGGATGCGGGCGGCTACACCGAACGCCGGTACACGCCCATCGAGCTGTTCGAGCTGCTGGTGCTCGCCGATCTCAGACGCCGCGGGTTCACGATCCAGCAACTCCACCAGATTCTGCGTGTCCTGCAGGAACAGTTTGACGAGCGCCTCTTCGACGCGACGGGCGGCGGCGGCTCGGTGCAGCTGCTGACCGACGGCAAGGAGATCTACGCGCGCACCGCGAGCGGCGCATTCTTCAACCTGCTGAGGACGCCGATGCAGCCGCTGCTGGTGATTGGGAACGAAGGTTCGCTCAAGGAATTGAGTGGGAAACTGAAGACCAAACGGAAGAAACGCAATCTGAAATCTCCAATCGATCTGAAATCTGCAGTCTGAAATCTGAAATTTCAGCGAATGGGGAAGATCTTGTCGAGGTCGTCGGCGGGGCGCGGGATGACGTGAACGCCGACGAGCTCGCCGACGCGGCGGGCCGCCGCGGCGCCGGCATCGGTCGCGGCCTTCACGGACCCGACGTCGCCGCGCACGATCGCGGTGACGAGGCCGGCATCCACCTTCTGCCAGCCCACGAACACGACGTTCGCGGTCTTGCACATCGCGTCGGCGGCTTCGATCATCCCGATGAGGCCGCGCGTTTCGACCATGCCGAGCGCGTCGCCGATATCGGTTTTCCCCTTGTCAGCCATCAGATCACGTCAAACGCAGAGCTCGCAGAACACGCAGAGAGGACTATACCTCAAAAGGCTCAGCCGGTTCTGCGCCCTCCGCGGTCAAGAGATCCGGCCGCGAGCCGCCACCGGCAGCGTGTCAATGACCCGATCGCCCTCCACCAGCCGCACCACGTCCACGAGATTCGAGACGGTGCAGGAATGATTGGGCAGGACGCGGACGCGATCGCCCGGTTCGAGCTTCGTCCCGCCCGTCACGCGGACGGTCGCATGCTCCTCGGACAGCCGTTCGATCGTCAGTGCCTCGTCCACCCGCCTCGGCGTCTCACCCTCTCCGGCCAGCACGGCGCCGTAGCCGGCGGCCTTGGTGATGCCGCGCGCCTGATCGCTCGTGAGCGTCTTGCTGCCGCAGTCGAGGATGATCCGGTCCTCGGCCGGCCTGGAGACGACGGTGGCCAGCACGGTGAGCGCGCAGTCGTCGATCGTCGCCGCGCCGAGCGCCACCTGCGTGCGATCGAAGTACACGTAGTTGCCGGGTCGCAGCTCGGTGATCCCTTTTTCGCGGACGCTGTATCGCAGCGTCGGCGTCGCGCCGACGGAGATGTCCTCGAGCGCGATGCCCGCCGCGGCTGCCCGTTCGCGCAACGCCGTCAGCGTGGCGGCTTCCTGCCGCGCGACGCCAGCGAGCTCCTCTTCCGACGCCGCGTGATAGCCGTGGCCCGCATGGCTCAGCAGGCCGCGCAGGCGCAGGCCCGGGAGCGACGCGACGGCCCGCACGAATCCGAGCGCGTCGCCGTGTGGATCGATGCCGCAGCGATGGAAGCCGACATCCACCTTCACCAGCACGTCGAGCCGGCGTCCGGCGCGCTCCATCGCATCGGACCATCCACGCGCGACGGCGAGATGGTCGACGATGATCGAGATCGTCGCGTGATCCATCAGCGCGATGATGCGCGGCGCGTTGATGGGATTCACCGGGTAGGGGAGCCGGATGTCGGCGATGCCGGCTTCGACGAACACTTCCGCTTCGCCGACCTTCGCGCAGCAGATCCCGACCGCGCCTTTCTCGATCTGCCACTTCGCAATGACGGGCGACTTGTGCGTCTTCGCGTGCGGGCGAAGCGTGACGCCTGCTGAATTCGCGAGTTGTTGCACGCGATCGATGTTGGAGAAAAGACGCGATCGATCGACGAGAACTTGAGGCGTGGGCAGATCGCTCAGCAGCACCGACGTACTGTAGCACGCCGGTTTATCACGAAGACACGAAGACACGAAGAAGGTTGTGTACGAAGTGTTCTTCGTGCGCTTCGTGTTCTTCGTGACTTCGTGAGAAAAGGTCTATGCAAACAACTCTGGGAATTGCGACGGGCGTATGGCGTAGACCGTGGCTGCAGAGCTGACGTTTAAAGAACTGCCATACAATCGGCCGGCCACATGGCAGATCTTGTCGCAGCCGACGAAGGCCCGATCCGCGAGCAGATTCTGGACGCCACCTACAGCGTCTGGCATGAGGGCCTGAGCCGACCCGCATATGGCCGGTTCTACGCGGGCCAGCTGGCGACATCCTGGGGGCGGGGTCATCTTTGCCGCCTGGCGCTTGTCGACGACGGCGAGGTGCTGGCGAGCGCGAAACAATACGTGTTCGACGCGACGCTCGACGGCCGGCCGATCCGCATCGCGGGCGTCGGCGCGGTCTTCACGCCGCCGGCGCATCGGGGCCGCGGCGCCGCGCGCGACCTGATCGAGCGCCTGCTGGCGCGCGCCGCCGCGGGCGGCGCCGACTTGGCGCTGCTCTTCTCGGAGATCGGACCCGAATACTACGCGCGGCTCGGCTTTGCGGCGATCGCCACGACGGATCGGCGCCTGCGCGTGGCCGAGTCGGCGCACCACGGCGCGCCGGCGACCATGGTGCGCGGCGGGGAGCCGAGAGACCTGCAAGCGATTGCGGCGATGGGGAAGGTCCGTGCGGACGCGTTCCGGTTTCATCTCGACCGCGACGAGGATCTCATCCAGTACGCGATCACCAAGAAGCGGCTGCTGGCGGGCCTCGGGCCCGCGGGCGCGCGCGAGCTGCACTTCTTCATCGCCGAGGAAGGGACGACCGCCGCCGCCTACGTCGTGGTGAGCATCGCGGGCGGGATGTGGACCGTCGAGGAGTGCGGCGATCGCGACCCGACGGGCGCCAGGGTCGGCGCGATCCTGCAGGGGCTGATCGCGCGGGAGCCAGCCGAGCGGCGTCCTGCGATCGCGGCGTGGCTGCCCGCCGGGTTCCTGCCGCCGCAGGTCACCATCATCGGAGAGCAACCATCGCATGACGTCATGATGGTGAGAGCGCTCGCGCCCGCGGGTGAGCGCGCGCGGACGCTGTGCGCAGAGGACGTGATGTACTGGAGAGCGGACGTCTTCTGAAATCTGCAATTTCACGACGCAGTGGTGACCTTCAAATCGACCGACTTCGTCTCCCCCTCGCTGATCGAAACCGTGGTGGCCTTCGACCGGACGCGGTCGAGGAACTCCGGGTCGGTCCACTCGCCGCTGTCGACGTAGTCGAGCGCGAGGATGTAGTACCGACCGGGTGGCAGCGATGGCAGTTTGAACCGGCCGTCCTGATCGGGCCGGCTCGATCGCATGTAGCGAGAGCCGGGCGTCCACTGGTCCCGGTCTTCCGGAAACACGATCACCGAGTAGTCTTTCACCGGTTCGCCGCGGCTGTTGGTGACGAGCCCTGAGAGGTCGGTCACGCGGTTGGTCAGCTCGACCTCGAGGTCCCCGACGTCTTCGTTCGCCTTGAAGTCGATCCCCGAGTCGGTGACGTCGATGCCGCGATAACGCACCGTCCGGATCGTCCATCCCGGCGGCGATCCGACGAGGGCGATCCGCATTTTCCCTGGGCGCGTCCTGACCTCGAACGTCAGGTCGTCGTTCACCGGCGACGGGCCGGACATCGGTCCGAGCATCATCGTGTCCGACTGCGTCGGCTGGGCCATCACGCGCAGCATCGATGGCTGCAGCGACTGCGCGGCCGCCGGCTCGACGACGATCCGCCCGGACGCCGTGGACGGTTTGCTGCCGACCAGCCGGACGCCGTTGACGTCGTCGCCGCTGACGGTCACCTCCGCGACCGCCGATTCGTTGTCGCCCGGCCCGCTCTGCGATTGCAGCGTGTAGGTGCCCGGCGCGAGACCGCTGATCGTGAACGAGCCGTCCGGCCTGATCTGTCCGGGCGGGCCGGGCATCATCAACACCGAGTCGGACCGCGGGATCGCCATCACCATGCCCATCATCGGGCGACCCTGGGAATCGACGGCGGTACCCGTGACGCGCGCGGTGCGCGTCGGCATCAGCGCCATGTTGATGTCGGTGAGCGTCTGGCCGAGGCCGACCGTGAGGCGCTGCGACTCCGCGATGTTCGCGGTGCCCGGAAAATACGTCGGCGCGTACCCGGACCGGTCGTCGCTGTCGCCGACCATGTTCATGCTGCGGAGCGTGGCCGAGAGGTAATACTGGCCCGGCGGAAGCGCGAACAGGCGGTACTCCCCGATGTCGTTCGTGTTTGCCGGGCGGCCGGCGGGCACGAGGCGGCGGCGTCCGCCGACCACCTCGTAGCGCTGCGCCGACACCTGCGCGTCGGCCAGCGGATCGCCGAACTCATCGAGAATGCGTCCGGTGATGACGGCTCCGCGCGGCAGCGCGAAGTCGACCTTCTCCACCGTCTGCCCGTCGAGAATCTCGAGCGGCTTACCGGGCTCGAACGGGCGCTGCTGCCCGTACTGCAGGGCGACGTAGCTTCCCTTGCTGGCGGTCACGTTGTAGCGCCCGGCCGGCAGCTCCTTGAATTCGTACTGGCCGGCGCCGTCGGTCGTCGTCAGCCGGTTCTCGCGGATTGCACCGGCGGTGATGCGTACCTGGGCGCGGGATAGGCCGGGTAAAAGCTCTTACCCGACCGACCCGACCTACCTGCCTTACCCGACCTAGCGGGCGTCCAGCTTTCTGCCCGCGTCCAGGTGGTCGAAGTTCAGCAGGGCGTTGAACACCAGGAAGTAGCTGCCCTGCGTCTCCCCGCGCCAGATCGGGTTGTTCGAGAACGCGACGACGTGTCCCTTGTCGAGCGGCACGTCCACGACCGCGGCATGCTGCGCGATTTCGCCGCCGTTCTCGACCAGGCCCGACACGAGCAGGTCGCGCGTGTCGGCATAGCGCAGGATGACGCGCGGCCGCGCGGCCGGCGGGATCACGTTGATCGCGTTGCGCAGCTGCTCGTTGGTGACCGGCACGGCCTGCCACACGTCGGTGCGCGGCTCGCGCGGCACGTCGACGCCAGTCCGCCCTTGCGGCGTGTCCTGATCGTCAGCCGTTCCGCGACCGGTCGGCCGGTTCCCTCCATCGTCGGGACCGAGGCGGCGGCCGCCGCGCCCGCCGAACAGGTTCGAGAGGTTGAAGATCGGACCCTGGTCGCACCAGATCGCCAGGTTGTCGGTGTAGCCGTACGCGATGGGGCTCGTCTGGTCGACCGTCTTGGAGCGCACGACCGTGCCGATGATGCGCATGCGCTGGCGCGGCGCCACCGAGAGACCCGGCGTGAAGCCGCTCGACACTGCGAAATCGGCGGTGTCCATCACCGTCAGGAACAGGCCGCCCTTGCGGACGAAATCCTGCAGATGCGCGACGCCGATCCAGCCGAGGCCCGGGCGCATGTCGTCGGTCTGATCCTCTGAGCCGAGGTTCGGCGTCTCCGCCGTCTTCTTCCACGGCAGCGCGTTGCCCCACATCGGCAGGCCGTTGACGATGCCTTCGGGCCCGCGGCCGACCGGCGGAAAGACAATGACGTCGTACTTCGCGTTGAGGTTGTCGTCCTTCGCGATCTGCTGCGTGCTGATGTAGGTGTACGGCACCTGCGCGCCGTCGAACGCCTGGCGCCACCAGCCTTCGGTCTGCGTGCTCAGCCACGTGTGCAGCAGGGCCACGCGCGGCGCGCGCACCGGATGCGTGGTGACGGACGGCGCGGCGCTCATCGCCACCACCTGAAGACCGAGATCGGCGGCCGCCTTCTCCAGATCCGCGGCGCCGACGTTCCTGATGATGAACGACCCGCGGTTGAACTTCCTGCCGGCCGCGTCGAACCCTTCCTCCGCCGCTTCGAACGACGCGTCCTTGAACTTGTAGCGCAGCGTCGCCAGCGCGGTGTCGGCGTTGTGGTTGACGACGAACACGGAGCCCATGCCTGCCCTGAGCTCCGTCGAAAGGTCGGACACGCCGCCTTTCGCGCGGATCGAGCCGGAAGCTCTTTCAATCGGCACGTCGAGCACCTTCACGTCGGTCACGCGGGTGGCCTGCACGTTGAAGAGCTCCGGGAACGTCCAGCCGGTGTCGTCGTACGGCGTGCGCTGTGGGTCGGTCGGGCTCCAGTACTGATAGTCGAGCAGCGCATCGGCGATGCGGCTGTAGGGCTGATCCATGCGGACGATGTAGGAGCCGGCCGGGAAGTCGCGCGCTGTTGGCTGGGGACGCTCGGCTGAAGCCTTCGCGCTACCTTCTTGCCCATCCTGCCCACCCGACCCACCTGACCCACCCGACCCGTCTGTCGTTGTCGGTCGCGGCGGTGTGCGCTTCCCCGGCACCATGACGGTGAACGCAGAGGTCGCGCGCGCGATCTCGACGCCCTGCTTCTGGAGCACGCGTAGCAGCTCCGCCTGCGCGCCGGGACGCGGGTCGTCGGCCGTCAGCACGTACGCCGCCGGACCTTCGGTTCTGGCCTTGAGGATCGAGCGCTTGCTCTTGAGATAGTAGTTGCGCAGGAACAACCGGCCGTTGCCGGCGAAGTAGTGCAGCGAGGTGAGGAGGCCGGTCTGCTCGTAGTTGTTGTTGTTGCGCTGCGACCAGGTCGTCTTCGGCAGCGGCGGATTCTGCTTGTACCAGGTGCGCGCGTACTCGTCGGGACGCAATTCGCGCTCGACCGTGTCGGCGCCGCCGTTGCCGAAGGTTTCATACAGCCGGCTGATGCCGTTGTGCAGCGCGGCGATGAACATCAGATATCCCGGCGACCAGGTGTCGAAACTGCCGTGCGTGAACACGCCCGGCATGCCGAGCTTGGTCATCTCCGACACGTTGTTCCAGCCGATCATTTCCCATTCATCGGCGAGGATCGGATCGATCCAGGCGTTGTACGGGCCGTCGCCGACCGTGTTGTCGTAGAGATACGGCACCGACTCGTGCAGGTCGTGCAGCACCTGCGGATGCCACTGCATCCACGTGTTCAGGACGTTTTCGGTGAGCTTGAGCGTCGCGCCCATCGCGTCGCGATTGTTGTCGTGCGCGACGTACTTGCCCCAGTACACGAGCCCCGGGTAGTTCTGACCCGGATGCGCGAGGTGCCACTTGTAGACATCCACCATCTTGTCGCGGCCGTCGACCTCGACGACCGGCGTGATGAGCGTGATGAGGTTGTTCCTGATTGACTTGATGTAGTCGTGATCGTCAACCGCAAGCCGGTAGGCGAGTTCCATGAGCGCCGTCGGCGCGCCGGTTTCCGGCGAGTGAATGGTGCCGGTGATGTAGTAGATCGGCGTCGTGCCGTCGATGAGCTTCTCCGCCTGCGCGTCGTCCATGTTGATCGTGCGCGGGTCCGCGAGCCTGGCGAGGCGCGCGGTGTTGTCCTGCAGCTTCGCCATGATCAGTTCCGACGCGATCGCGACGGCGATCATCTCGCGGCCCTCTTCCGTCCTGCCGATGGAGAACACCTTCACGCGCGGGCTCGCTTTCTCGAGCAGGCGCATGTACTGGTAGACCTCCTCGGCGTACGGCAGCCTGCCGGGGGCGCCCGCCACATCGCCGAGCACGGCCTTCGGCGTCGGCACGGTCTTGGACGCGGGGAGATAATCCACGAGCGGGGAGCTGAAGAACGGCTGCGTCGTGTACTCCTTGATCTTCCTGGTGTATTCCTCGTCGATCGCAATCTTCGGATCGCGAACGAACGGCTGGGACGGCGACATCGGCGACGCGGGCGCTTTGCCCTGCTGCGCGGCCAGCGGAGACTGCAGTACTGCGCCGGCGACGATGAGCGCCAGCGCCACGGCATTCTTCATGGAAACCTCACTGAATGGTCCCTGAATATTAGGGCGACGTGAGCAGCCGCGCAACCGAATACAGTAGCGGTATGGGGCGATAATACGGCCCATGGGAAGATATGCGACCACCGCCTTGACGCTCGCCCTTTCGGCCGCCGCGCTCTCCGCGCAGCGGCCTCCGCTCGCCGACGATCGCGCGGCGATGCTGCGGAACATCGATGCCCGCCGCGACACCTACGCCGGTGTCGCCAAGGAGATCTGGGGCTTCGCCGAAGTCGGCTACCAGGAGCAGAAGAGCAGCGCGCTGCTCCAGCAGCAGCTTCGCGCCGCCGGGTTTCAGGTGAAGGCCGGCGTCGCCGACATTCCAACCGCGTTTGTCGCGACGTTCGGTTCCGGCCAGCCGATTATCGGCATCGTCGGCGAGTTCGACGCGTTGCCCGGACTGTCGCAGGAGGCGCAGACCGCCGCGCGGCATGCGATTGAAGACAACGCGCCCGGCCACGGGTGCGGTCACAACCTCCTCGGCACCGGCGCGCTCGCCGCGGCCATCAGTGTGAAGGACTGGCTCGTCGCGTCGCGCCACGCCGGCACGATCCGGTACTACGGTACGCCGGCCGAAGAGGGCGGCTCGGGCAAGGTCTACATGGTGCGTGACGGGCTGTTCAGGGACGTCGACGTCGTCGTGTCGTGGCATCCCGGCGATCGCAACGAGGCCAGCCCGACGAGCTCGACCGCGAACATCACCGGGAAGTTCCGCTTCCGCGGCGTTGCGGCGCACGCGGCAGCCGCGCCGGAACGCGGACGCTCGGCGCTCGACGCGGTGGAAGCCATGGACAACATGGTGAACATGATGCGCGAGCACGTGCCACAGGAAACGCGCATCCACTACATCATCACGCGCGGCGGCGCGGCACCCAACGTCGTCCCCGACTTCGCGGAGGCGTACTACTACGCGCGCCACCCCAACATGCCGATCCTCGACGGCATCTGGGAGCGCATGCTGAATGTGGCCCGCGGCGCGGCTCTCGGCACCGGGACGACGATGGAGCTCGAGGTGACGGGGGCGGTGTACAACACGCTGCCAAACCAGTACCTGAGCGGCGTCATGCACGCCAACCTCGAACGCGTCGGCGGGTTCGCCTACACGCCGGAGGAAATCAGGTTCGCGGAAGATCTTCGCAAGACGCTGACCGATCCGCCGGACGTCGCGATCGGTTCGCAGGAAAAGATCCGGCCGATTCGCACCGGCGCGGTCAACAGCTCTTCCACGGATCTCGCGGACGTGAGCTGGAACGTGCCCACGGTGTCGATGACCGGCGCGACGTTCGTCCCTGGCGTGCCCGCGCACAGCTGGCAGGCGACCGCGTGCGCCGGCGGCACCATCGGCGTGAAAGGGATGATGGTCGCGGCGAAGACGATGGCGTTGACCACGGTGGATCTGTTCACGGAACCGGCGCACATTCAGAAGGCGCGCGTCGAGTTCGACCAGAAGCGCGGACCCGGTTTCGTCTACAAGACGCGGCTCGCCGACAGAAAACCCGCGTTCGACTACCGTAAGTAGTGCAGGCCTTCAGGCCTGCCGTGAAGAAGTAGCGCAGGCCTTCAGGCCTGCCGTGAAGAAGTAGCGCAGGCCTTTAGGCCTGCCGTGAAGAAGTAGCGCAGGCCTTTAGGCCTGCCGTGAAGAAGTAGCGCAGGCCTTTAGGCCTGCCTTGGGCGTAAGCGTCGCTGGTTCGAACGTACGACGACGATCAACGCAGAGACCGCCAAGCGCGCAGAGAAGTTCGGCAGAAACGTTCGTGGTGTCCGGCTTCAGCCGGACTTGAAGAGTGTCTTGGAGGCGCACCATGAGCGTATCGCGTCGTGAGTTTCTGCGGGTGAGCGCCGTCGCGATGACCGGCGCGGAGATTGCCATGCATGCCCAGAGCGTCGCGCGGCCCGACCCTCAACTGACGCCGGTGAAGGCGCTCGTCTTCGACACCTTCGGCACCGTCGTCGACTGGCGGACGTCGATCGCGGGTGAAGTGCAGGAGCTGGCAAGGCGGAAGGGTGTGACGATGGACGCGGCGAAATTCGCCGACGCCTGGCGCGCCGGCTACGGCCCGAGCATGAACCGCGTGCGCACCGGCGAGCTGCCCTGGACGAAACTGGACGCGCTGCACCGGATGACGCTCGACCGGATCCTGGTGGACTTCAACATGACCGACCTCAGCGAGGCGGAGAAGGACGCGCTCAATCGCGCGTGGCATCGGTTGAAACCATGGCCAGACGCCGTCGCCGGCCTCACGCGGCTGAAGAAGAAAGTCATCATCGCGCCGCTGTCGAACGGCAACATCTCGCTGATGACCGACCTCGCGAAGCATTCAGGCCTGCCGTGGGACTGCATTCTGGGCGCGGAGCTCGTGCGTCACTACAAGCCCGACCGCGAGGTGTATCAGTCGGCCGCGGACATTCTCGACCTGACGCCGGGCGCCGTGATGATGGTGGCGGCGCACCTCGGCGACTTGCGCGCCGCGAAGAGTGTCGGACTCAGAACCGCGTTCGTCACGCGCCCGCTCGAATACGGACCGACCGGGAAGCCCGACCTGAAGGCCGACGCGTCGGTCGATGTCTCCGCGAAAGACTTCAACGACCTCGCCGCGCACCTCGGCGCCTAGGCAGGCCTGGAGAGATTGTGAACAAATCAACTTGAACGCAGAGACCGCGGAGCCCGCAGAGAAGAAATGCCTGAGAATTTCTCAGCGCGCTCTGCGGGCTCTGCGCTGATCGTCGTCGATCGGGGCAGGCCTGAAGGCCTGCACTACGCGTGTTCCTCTCAGGGCACGAGCGCCTGTGCCAGCTCGCGAACGTTCTTCATCTCGTCGAGCGATTCGATCAGCTCGAGCGCGCGGCGGATCCGCTCGGGCGGCAGGACCAGGCTCGCGCAGTCGGTGAACTTCTCGTGGAGCTCGGCGCGCGTGAACGGGCGGTCCGGGCCGCCGCGATAGCGATCGTCCGAGGGCTGCGTCAGCGTCCCGCCGCCGCTCAGATCAACCTCGACGATGCTCCGCATCTTGTCGAACCCGCGCGCTTCGATCCCCTGATCGAACACCGTCTCGACACGCGACATCATCGCCTGCACCGGCGCCGACGACACGAACGCGTCGGTGAACTCGCGGATGCCGGCCCGCCGCCTCAACGCGATGCTCGCCGTCATGAACGGCAGGCAGAACTTGGCCTCGAGCTCGGTCTTCGCCGTCTTGTACCGCAGCGGGTTGAGGATGTTCGATCCGGCGCGGACGCGGATGCGCGCGATCTGCTCCGGCTTCACGTCGTGATCCGTCACCAGCTTCAGCATCGCGTCCATCGTCGGATGCCCGAGCGAGCCGCACGGGTACGGTTTGAACGAGACCCCAGGGTCGACGATTGAGAACGGGTTTCCCAGCCTACCGAGGATGCGGGGAAGGTCGGCGCCGCCGCCGAGCACCTGAAAATATCCCCATTCGCCGTCGAGCCCCTCGTCACCGGCGGTGAAGCCGCGGCCCGCGAGCTCCGCGGCGGTCACCCCGTTTTCGGCCGCGCGGCCGGCGTGCAGCGGCTTGGTCATCGAGCCGAAGTTGACGCGAATCCCGGCGCTCAGGCTGGCGGCGATGCCCAGCGCATGCGCGGTGGCTGCCGCGTCGAGGTTCAGCAGCCGCGCCGTGCTGGCCGCCGCGCCGAAGGTCCCGATGGTGCCGGTGGTGTGGAAGCCGCGCTGGTAGTGGTCGGGGTTGATCGCTTCGGCGATTTTGCACTCGACCTCGACGCCGGTCAGGAACGCTTCGAGGAACGCGCGACCCGAGGCGCCGAGCCGCTCAGAGACGGCGAGCGACGCCGACAGCGCCGGCACGGTGGGATGCGTGAGCAGGCCGAAGATGCGGTCCGGTGTCGTCGAGAGCTGCGTGTCGTCGTAGTCCATCGCATGACCGCTTGCACCGTTGGCGAGCGCCGCGTGCGCCGCGGCCGCGGACATGCGCGCCGGGCCCAGGATGGTCGAGTCGCCGGCTGCGCTCGATGCTTTCACCCACTCCCGCACGATCGCGCTGCCCTGGACGGTCGAGCCGGCGAGGACGACGCCGAAGCCGTCGATCAGACAGCGTTTCACCTCGACCAGGACGTTCCCGGGGATGCGTTGGAAGCGGGTGCGCGTGATGAAGTCGGCCACAGCGGCGGTGACGCCGGTGGGAAAGGCGGGCCTTGACCCCTGGGCCGTTGTGCCTGGTCCGGCCTGCGCGGCCACCAGGCGCGGGGAGGCAATCGAACCGAGCGAGCCGCCGGTCAGCAGCTGGAGGAATTCGTGGCGCGTCATGCGCCGTAGTCTAATGCAGCGTCACCCGTTCGGACTCGAATCCGTCGAGCACCCAACCCTCGTCCAGGAGCTGGCGTTCGATCATCGCGTGCCGCTCAAAGGCGGTCAGCGCAGCGTCGAAACGCTCGACCGACAGCCCTGTCGGACTCCAGTCGGCCGGAACCCGCAGTTCGTACTCCCGATCCTCGCCCGTGAGCGCGAGCTCACACACCACCGCGTCCTCGTCGTCTTTGCGAAACGTCCAGCGAAGGACCCGGATATGCCGGCAATTGCGCCGGCTGCGATCGACTGGCGGCGCGTGCGCGTCGCCTTGCGAAATGGCGGCCACATTTGTCATGCTGAACTGCACGCAAATATGATGCCAGCCAGGTCGTATCGTGTGACCTACCGCGCCGCCCGGACGCTCTCGGCGAGGCGCCGGATTCCATCGTCGATCTCGGCCGGCGAGAGCGCGCAAAACGGCAGCCGGAGAAAACGCTCGCCTCCGCCTTCCGGGAAGAAGGCCAGGCCGTCGGCGAGGTTGAGGCCTCGCGTGGATGCCTGCGCGCGCACCGCGGCCGAGAGCACGCCCTCCGGCAGCGTCAGCGAGATGAAGAACCCGCCGTCCGGCCGGGTCGCGGAGGCTTCCGGCATGTACCTGTCGAGGCCCGCGAGGCAGGCATCGAGGCGTGGCGCGTAGAGCGTTTTCAGGCGCTCGATCTGCGGCGGCAGCAGCCCCCGCCGGCACCACTCGTACGTGATGCCCTGCGCGACATAGCCCGGTGAAATGTAAGTATCCTCGGCGACTTTCGCGAGCTTTGCGATGAGCGCCGGCTCGCCGATCATGAATCCCGTGCGGACGCCTGGAGCGATGAGCTTGGTGAACGAGCTCATGTGGAGCGTGCGGTCGGGGGCGAGCGCGTAGAGCGTCGGCTCCTCCTGTCCGCGATAGCGAAGCAGGCGGTAGGGCGCGTCTTCGACGATCAGGAAACCGTGTTGATTGGCGATCTCCACGATCTTGCGTCGCTTGGTTCCCGAGCAGGTTGCGCCGGAGGGATTCTGGAAATCGGGGATGACGTAGAAGAACTTCGGCACGTGCCTGGCGAGCGCTTGCTCGAGCGCCTCGATGTTCGGACCGTCGGCCTCGAGGGGAATGCCGACCACCTTCGCGTGGTGGCGACCTAACAGCGTGATGGTGCGATCGTAGGTCGGCGCCTCGGTGAAGACGACGTCGCCGGGCTGCAGAAGGTGCAGGCAGAGGAACTCGATCAGCTGGAGCGACCCGTTGCTCGTGAGAATGCGATCGACGCTCACGTGCTGCCATTCCGCGAGCCACTCCCGGAGCGGCTGAAAGCCGGGCGACGGCCCGTACTGGAGCATCAGGGCCCCCCTCGTCTTCAGAGCCGCGATCGCCGCGTCGATCACTTCGTCGAGTGGGAACGATTCGTTCGCGGGCACTCCGCGAGTGAAGTTGATGGTCTGCATGGGATGGGCCGTCTATTACTCCTCGTTCATGAACGGATAGCGATAATCCTTCGGCGGGTTGAAATTCTCCTTGATCGTCCGCGCGCTGACCCAGCGCACCAGATTCAGCTTCGACCCCGCCTTGTCGTTCGTGCCCGACGCGCGCGCCCCGCCGAACGGCTGCTGGCCGACCACCGCGCCCGTCGGCTTGTCGTTGATGTAGAAGTTGCCGGCCGCGTGCCGCAGTGCCGACGTCGCCTCGACGATCGCCCGCCGGTCCTGCGCGAACACCGCGCCCGTCAGGGCGTACGGCGACGTGGAATCCACCACCTCCAGCGTCTCCGACCACTTCGCATCGTCGTAGACGTAGGCGGTGATGACCGGTCCGAAGATCTCTTCGCAGAGCAACCTGTACGCCGGGTCCTTCGTTTCGACGAGCGTCGGGCTGATGAAGTAGCCCTTGCTGCCGTCCACCGTGCCGCCCGCGACGATCGTGGCCTTGCCGCGCGCGTGCTCGATGTACTCGCTGATCTTGTCGAACGCGCGCTTGTCGATCACAGCGCCCATGAAGTTCCGGAAATCCCGGATGTCGCCCATCTTGATGTCGGCGATCATGGCGATGGCGCGATCGCGAACGCCGTTCCAGAGCGAGGTCGGGATGTAGGCGCGGCTCGCCGCGGAGCACTTCTGTCCCTGGAACTCGAACGCGCCGCGCACGATCGCCACCGCCAGCGCGTCGACGTCCGCCGACGGATGCGCGACGATGAAATCCTTTCCGCCCGTTTCGCCGACGATGCGCGGGTAGGAGCGGTAGGAAGACATGGAGGCGCCAATCGTCTTCCACATGTCGTTGAAGACTTCCGTGCTGCCGGTGAAGTGCACGCCGGCGAGATCGCGATGCGAGAGCAGCACCTTCGAGATCTTCGCCGAGTCGCCGGCGACCATGTTGATGACGCCGGGCGGCATGCCGGCCGCTTCGTACAGTTTCATCAGGTAGTGGGCGGAGAGCATCGCGCTCGACGCGGGCTTCCAGACGACCGTGTTGCCCATCAGCGCGGGAGAGGTCGGCAGGTTGCCGCCGATCGACGTGAAGTTGAACGGCGTGACGGCGTACACGAACCCCTCGAGGCCTCGGTACTCGAGCTGGTTCCACATCGTGTGGTCGCTCAGTGGCTGCTCGTCGAGAAGCTCCTGGCCGTAGTGGACGTTGAAGCGCCAGAAATCGACGAGCTCGGCCGCCGCGTCAATCTCCGCCTGGAACGCCGTCTTCGACTGGCCGAGCATCGTGGCGGCGTTGATCGTGTCGCGCCACGAGGTGGTGAGCAGCTCGGCGGCTTTCAAGATGACCGCGGCGCGATCGTCGAACGACCAGCCGGCCCATTCCTTTTGCGCCGCGCGCGCGGCGTCCACGGCCTGCAGCACGTGCTGTTCGGCGGCCTTGTGGTACTCGCCGAGGACGTGCTGATGGTCGTGCGGCATCACCGACGTGCCGGTGTTGCCGGTGCGGATGTCCTGTCCACCGATGACGAGCGGCATGTCCGCCTTCTCGGCCGCCATCAGTTCGAGGCGCGCTTTCAGGGAGGCGCGCTCGGGCGAGCCCGGCGCGTAGGAGCGGATTGGTTCGTTGACGGGAGGCGGCACGCGGCGGTGCCCGTTGAAGACGGCCAATGATGACGACATAGCCTTTCAGTTTAGCGCAGACTCGTCGAGGAGAACACGGCCGTCGGCCAGACGAACGGCATTGTGGTGTCCCAGAAAACCCGGGAGTTGATGTCAGGGGCGTGAGCTCGCCTGCGACATCTTCAGATTGGGCGCAAACGGCGAGCCGTCGCGCTCCTCACGCGACGTCCATTGAGAGCGAGCGTGACCTTGCGGTGCCTCCAGTGCAGCGCCACATGCAACTTTCCATCGCGAAGCGGCGGCACCGGGACGCGGAACGTGTGCGCGTATTGGCCCGAAAAGAACGCGACGTGCAGCGCGCGGTCAGGATGTTTGGCAATCCGGATGAGCGTCTCGCCATGGTGAAGGAACGCGAGCTCAACGTGGGCGTTGTTTATCGCCCAGTCCGGCATCTCGGGGTGGTCGAGGGCGAGCACCAGCGATCCGTCGGTCACGGCGGACACCGACGTACGGGCATCTCGAAGCGGCGGCAGCCACGACATGACGACTAAGTCCTACAAGAATCACGCCTGTACTCTACTTTCCCGCAACTTGCGGTTTCTGCACAGATTGTCACGACCGGTTCCGCGACGATTTCGTAACTGCCGGACGAATATTGCGATTGGGTCACGATGCGCCGGTGAGGAGGCCACGCACGATCCCCATCAGATCCTCCTCCCACAACGGCTTGAAGAAAATCCGCGTGCCCAGCCTCTCTAGCTCGCGTGCGACCCGCTCCTCGAGAAAGTAGTCACCGGTCACGACGGCGATCGGCAGGTGGGCGTGCCGAGCGGTGGCCCGCAGTCGACGCAACAGCTCGAGACCGTCGGTGATCGGGAGATGCAAATCGAGGAGGACCGCCGCCGGCGCGGCGCGTTCAACTTCCGCCAACGCCGAGGGCGCGTCGACGGCCACGCGCACGCGGTAGCCTTCCGCCGTCAGCATGTACTCGAACGCCTCCACGGCGCCGGGATCGTCCTCCACGATCAGAATCGCGGCCTCGCGCACGTCAGCATCCGCCGGGACTGGGAGATCGGTCACCATACTCGCACCGTGCTCATGGAGACGTCTGTGCTCCTCCCGGTTCCCTCACGGGAGGATACAAACGTTCGCGGACCTTCACCGCGAGGGTCTCGGCGGCGAACGGTTTCTGGAGAAAGCTGGCATGCGGGCTGACCGAGCCCAGCTCGAGGGCCAGCTGGCTCGTAAAGCCCGACACGTAGAGCACCCGGATCGCCGGCCGGCGGTGCACCAGGCGCTGCGCGAGGTCGGGACCGTTCAGCCCGGGCATGACGATATCACTCACGAGGAGATGGATCGGCCCGGGATGGCGTTCCTCGAGCGCGAGCGCGTCGGTGACATCCTGCGCCTGCAACACCGTGTAGCCGTACCCTTCGAGCATCTTGCGGACGAGATCGCGGACGCCCGCGTCGTCCTCCACCACGAGAATCGTTTCCGTGCCCGTGAGCGTGGTGACTGACGGCGCGCCCGATGCCGCGGAGACGATCGGATCGTCCACCCTCGGCAGGTAGATCGTGAAGCTCGTGCCGACCCCGGGCGTGCTCTCGACCGTGATGTACCCACCGCTCTGCTGCACGATCCCATACACGGTCGACAGGCCGAGGCCAGTGCCTTCCGCGGGTCCCTTGGTCGTGAAGAACGGCTCGAAGACATGGGCGACCACGTCTGGCGTCATGCCGCAGCCCGTGTCCGTCACAACGAGAGAGACGTAGTGGCCGGGTGCGGCTCCCCCCTGCCGGCGAACGAATGCGGCATCGAGCACCGCATTGGCGGTCTGGATCGTGAGCGTGCCGCCCTGGGGCATGGCATCACGGGCGTTGACGACCAGATTCATCAGCACCTGCTCCATCTGGCTCGGATCGGCTTTGGTGCGTCCGAGCGACGGCGCTGCGACGATGTCCAGACGAATGTCTTCGCTGATGACCCGACTCAGCATGTTGCTGAGATCGCCGACGACGAGGTTGAGATCCAACACCTGGGGCACCATCAGCTGCTTCCGGCTGAAGGCGAGCAGCTGATGGGTCAGGCGGCTGGCGCGTTCGCCGGCTTTCCTGATTTCCTCCACGTCGGCCGCCAACTCGGGGCGATCGCACAGCCGGGGGAGGACCAGTTCGCTGTACCCGAGGATGGCCGTCAGGAGATTGTTGAAATCGTGGGCGATGCCGCCGGCCAGTTGCCCGATCGCGTCCATCTTCTGCGCTTGCAGGAATTGCTGCTCCAGACGCTTGTGCTCGCTGATGTCCGTGAACACGCTCATGGTCCCGCACTGGCGTCCGGTCGCGTCCAGAATGGGAGCCGTCGACAGACTGACATCAATCAGGGACCCGTCTTTGCGGCGGCGGCGCGTCTCGATCCCGGATAAGGCTTCCCCTCGCAACGCCCGCGCGCGCAACTCCAAGTACTCAGCCTGTCGGTCATCGGGCACGAGCGGATAGGGACGGCCGATCACTTCGACGGCGCGCCAACCGAACAGGCGCCGAGCGGCGGCGTTCCAGATCATGACGCGCCCGTGGTCATCGAGCGCGACGACGCCGACTGGTGCCGCCTCCTCGAGCGCGCGGAGCCGTTCCGTGGCGTTCCACAGAACCTCCGCTGGCGTTGAGTCGTTGGCGGGAGTTGGCCGATCGGACTCATCGGTCATGCGGTTCTCTCTCGTTCGTCTCGCCTCGCTCGCGGCCACGTGTCGAGTCTGCTCACGGTGATTGACCAACAGAACATTGCTGGTGACGAGAAGGGATTAGCCAGGATGAGCCACACGTTCTACTCGAGCGTCAAAGATGACCGCTCGGCAACCCTCTCAAGTCTCTTATCGTCCGATACACAGCCGAACTGAAGGTCATCGGTGCGACGGGCGTGACGTTCGCGCTTCCTTGAGGCTGCGCGGTCTGGCGAGCGCATAACCGCCGACGCGTTCAAGGTCCGAAAACGACACCGCGAGGCGCATTTTGGCACGCGGCTGGTACCGCCTGTTGCGCAAGTGCCCGGTCCTGACCGTTCGTTGCGCGTTGCTGCACGGTCGCGGCACGCCCCTCAGCTTGGCACTGACTGTGCTGATGAGATGTGCCGGATGGCGACGATGCGATCGGTGGGAATCGTCAGGTCGGCCCGAGTCCCAACCGCGGAAATCGAAGCGCGGCTCGGGTCGGAATTCGGACGACTCGTGAACATCAGCGCCACGGGCGCGCTCCTGCGGATCAGTGCGCCATTCCTCTTGGGTCGACAGTGCCCGCTGATTCTCAATATGCCAGATCCGCCCGTGACGCTCACCGTCCGCATCGTTCGCACGGAACGCACGACCCCGACCGAGCGGCACGGAGAGGCGCCGCACGCTCACTATCTCGTCGGCGTGATGTTCACCGAGTTCCCCTCGTCGGCAAGACAGGCAATCGCGAAACTGTGCGGCGATGCGTTCAGTCGGCACGAATGATGGTCAGGACGACGCGCACCCCGCACCTCGCGCAGATCCTTGTCCTGTCGCACACCGGGCGCGCTAGGACGCCTGCGGAATGTGACCGAACAAGAGGAGCGAGACGGCTTCGAGCAACGCGTTCACCGTGCACGGCTTGTCGAGGAAGGCTTCATTTTCCCTGAGCGTCGCTTTGGTCTTGAAGAGCCGGTCGCTGTACCCGGTGAGATAGAGCACCTTCAGATCCGGATCGCCCTGGCACAGCCGTCGGGCGAGCTCGTCGCCGGTCATCTCTGGCATCACGACGTCAGCCACGAGCAAATCGAAGGGGCCGAGCTGTTCCGCGGTCGCGAGCGCCTCAGTGCCGCTCGCGGCGAGCGCGGTCGTATAGCGCGCCTCGCGCAAGACACGGTCAACGAACTCCCGGACTGTGGCTTCGTCGTCAACGATCAGGATCTTCGCGGCGCTGGCCTTCATTTCCGGAATCCGTTCACTCCTCGCCTCGCGGCCTGGCAAATGTTTCGCCGCAGGCTTCGCAGCGATAGTAGACCAGCGGCGGTTCGCCGGACCGCCCAACGATGCGCGTGCGATGGCTGCCGCATTTGGGGCAGAGCAGCGGCGGCTTCGGTGGCACCTTCGGGCCACGCCATGGCGGAAATGGCATGCAGAGTTACATGCAGTCCGCAAACCGCGCGCCAAAACGTAACTCGCACGGCGTCAACGGATTGAGAGTTCCACAGCACCGCGGTCGTGTCTCAGCGTGGAACACCAGTCAACAAGGTTGTAACGGATCCTCGGCGATTCAAGCGCCGTGGAAGGGTCGTGTGCATTTCCGGCAGGCATGATACAACCGGCGCCTGTGCCCACGCCCGTCGCACTCGCCGCGCCCGCGCTTCGCCGGGCGCTCGGTCGCTGGGACCTCACGGCCATCGGCGTCAACCAGGTGATCGGCGGCGCGATCTTCCTGTGGCCGGCGCAAGTGGCCGCGCAGGTCGGCGCGTGGAGTCCGATCGGCTTCGTGCTGATTGGACTGCTTTCGCTCTCGGTCGCGCTGTGCTTCGCCGAGCTCAGCAGCCGCTTCGACGCCACCGGTGGACCATACCTCTACACGCGCGCGGCATTCGGCGACTTCGTCGGCTTCGAAGTCGGCTGGATGCAGTGGTTCTCCCGCGCGTCGAGCCAGGCGAGCATCATGGCCGCCACGGCCGTCGCGCTCGGCTACTACTGGCCGGCGCTCACCTTCGGCTGGCCGCGTGCCGCGTTCCTCGTCGCCCTCACCGTCCTGTTTGCGTGGATCAACGTGCGCGGCGTCCGGCAGGGTTCGTGGGTGGTGAACGTGCTCACGATCGGCAAGCTGGTGCCGCTGGCCATCTTCATCATCATCGGCCTGGCGTATGTCGAACCGTCGCGTCTCACAACCCTTCCGCCGATCACGATCCGCCAGGCGCTGGCGGCGGGCCTGCTGCTCGTCTTCATCTACGGTGGCTACGAGGTGGTGCCGGTCCCTGCCGGCGAAGCGCTCGATCCCCGGCGCGACGTCCCGTTCGCGATGGTCGCGACGATCGTGGCCGTGATGATCGTGATGACGCTCACGCAGGTGGTCGCGCAAGGCGTGCTGTCAGACGTCGCCGGCCACAGCACGCCGATCGCCGACGCGGCGGCGGCGTTCATGGGTGCGTCGGGCGCGCTGCTCATCGGCGTCGGCTCGGTGGTGTCGATGACGGGCAACAACGCCGGCCAGGTGCTGAGCGGATCGCGCATGATCTTCGCGCTCGCCGAGCATGGACAGCTGCCGTCGTTTCTCGCCAGGATTCACCCGAGCTCCCGCACGCCGGCCAACGCGATCCTCTTCACGTCGGCGGTCGCGCTCGGGCTCGCGCTGAGCGGATCCTTCGCCAGCATCGCCGTCGTGAGCGCGCTGGCGAGGCTCCTGATGTACGCCGGCTCGGCGGCGGCGACGCTGCGCCTTCGCTCGCACGCGCCGGCGCAGATCGCGAAGCCGGCGACCTTCGTCGCGCCGCTCGGCCCCCTCGTGCCGATCGTGGCGATCCTGGTGTGCGCGGGCATCGCGGCCGGCGCCACGCGGCAACAGCTACTGGGAGGAGCCGCCGCTCTGTTGGCAGGAGCCGCGATGTTTTCGATCCAAACGGGGCTGAGGGCAAAACCGTTCTGATTAGAACTGCCGTTCCGCAGTGACCCGTTGCGGGCAAATCCATCATCGCGGGATCAGGCGCGGAACGAACTTCGTGATTCCCGTGATGCTCCCGACTTCTCCCCCGTAGATGTTCCCGGCCGCGTCCACCGCCACTCCCTCGCCCATCGCTCCGAAGCCGCCCCCTCCGGACGGGACCGCGGAGTCATGGTGCGGAATGTAGTACCGCACCTCGCCGGTCTTCGCGCTGCCGATCCTCATGCCCTTGCTCCAGCCGGGAGTCCTCTTCGGGTCCGACTCCGAGTCGATCGCGTAGAGGACGTCGTCCTTGCCGATAGCCAAGCCGCTGATACGGTTGAACTGATGCCACTCGGCGATGAACTTGCCTTCGGTGTCGAAGATCTGCAGGCGGTTGTTGCCACGATCCGCCACGAAGAGGCGTCCCTGCGAGTCGAACGCAAACGCGTGCGGCGTCTTGAACTCGCCCGGCCCGCTGCCCCACTTGCCCCAGCTCTTGATGAACTTGCCGTCCTTCGAGAACTTCGCGATCCTCGCAATCGTAGCCGGGGTGGCGGTGTCGTTCTGGCCGGAATGCGACTCGCCGATGAAGATGTCGCCGTTGGGAGCGACGATCACGGCGTTCGGCTCGTTCAGGAGGGGTCCGGTCCCGTCGCCGGTGGTTCCCGGAGTGCCGATCGTGAGGAGAAGCTTGCCCTGCGGGCTGAACTTGTGGACGGCATTCCCCTTCTTGGTTTCGCCGGGGAACTTCTCGAGCTCCGCTTTGGTGGCGAGCCTCGCGTCGGTCACCCAGACGTTGCCCTCGCGGTCGACGGACATGCCGTGCGGCCAGATGAACACCCCGGCTCCGAACTGCGCGACGACGTTGCCGTTCGGGTCCAGCTTCACGATCGGGTTGACCGTCGAACCCGCACAGGAATTCGTGCCGCACCTGTCAGCCGCCCAGATGTGCCTGCCGTCGATGTCCACGTGGATTCCGCTGACCGAGCCCCACTTCCGGCCGTCCGGCAACCGTCCGAAGTCCCGCAGCGTCTCGTAAGGGTTGGGAAGGCCGTTGATCGGCGCGACGGCCCCGCCGGACGCAGATCCTTGACCCTGCGCGTGCGTCCCACCGGGGGACGCAAGGACAAGAGCGGCGAGTGCGGCGAACGACGCGAGCCTCGTTCGAACGTGTGGTGTCATCACAGTCCCTCCATTGGAATGCCCGACGATGGGAAATTCGGGCGTGCCGCGAGATGTAGTGCGCGCGCCCCTTGACTGACGATCACGAAGATTCAGGCAATAGTAGCGTGCCGCGAGACAATAGGGAATAGTGGCGTGCCGCGACGCACTGATGCCCGTCTTCGCCGCGGAACTTGGCCTCGCTCTTGCACGGAGTCATCAGCCGCGGCCATTGTTTGTCGGATACGAGATGACCGGTTTCCCCGAGGGCGACGGCGATCTGCATCGTCTCCGGATCGCGCATCTCGCCGCCGACGATGACGCCGGGCGCCTGGCGGAGGGCGGCGCGAAGCGCGGTGGGGAAGTCGGGCGCGTCGACGTCGGCTTCGCTCATGACACGACCAGCCCGGTGTCGCTCGGTCCGTGCGTCATGGTCAGCCTTTCAGCAGCGGTGCGTTCAGGAACCGGGCGAGCGGGATGACCTGGCGAAAGACGGTCAGCAGCGTGCTGTAGAACTTCGGGCTCGTCGCAAAGGCGCCCGGCAGTTCAGCACCGGCGACGAACTGACGGAACTTCAGATACTCGGCCGCGGGGTCGTCCTTCGTGAAGCCTCGAGGCACACGCGTCAGCTTGTTGCCCTCGAGCGCCCCAACCTGCCGGCGGAAGCCCGGCGACTCGACGATGGTGCGGAACTGTTTGACGTGAGCGGCGATGTGCTCGCGCACGGCGTGAAGCTGCGGGGCCTGCGGCGCGTACATCCCGCCGCCGATCCAGACTTCATCGGGCGACACGTGAAAGTAGACGCCCGCACCCTCGTGCTTGAGGAGGCCGCGCGTCGGGAACACGGCGGCGACGTGTGTCTTGTAGGGCGCTTTGTTCTCGGAGAATCGCGTATCGCGGTGGATGCGATACATCGACACCTTCGGGCTGGCCACGAGCTCGGGCGCGAAGGCGCGGAAATCGTCCGCCAGCCGCTCCACGATCGTGGTCATCGGCTGACGGACGTACGCTTCGTAGTCGTCGCGGTGCGCGCTGAACCACTCGCGCCGGTTGTTGCGCTTGAGCGCGCGCAGGAACGTGAGCGTCTCGGCGACGAATCGCGGCGCGCGTGGCGGCATGTCAGGGCTGCGCGAGAAACTCGCGAATGAGCCCCACCGCCGCCACCGCGAGCGCCGCGGCGACCGCGAACCTCACCGGGACGCCTGCGCCGCCGCGGCCGCCTGTGCCATCCGCTCCTGCATCTGACGCGTGAGGTGCGGCACCTGTCCGATCATGCGCTGCAGCGTCATGAGCTGCGCGCGATGATGCATCTCGTGCTCCTTGGGCGAGAGCAGCATCTCGAAGCGGCTCTTGGTCGCCGGCGTCGCGCCCGGAGGCATCGCCACCTGTTCGGCCAGGAACGATTCGGGCAGGCTTTCGACGAACGACGCCCACTTCTCGCCCTCGGATCTCAGAAACGCGATGACCTCGGCCTTGGTGCGCGGCTTGGCCTCTTCCGCGGCGAATGTCTGCATCAGCTCCTGAAATTTCACGACCTTCAGATCGCTGATCTTGTTGCTCTGGACGTGGTGCTGAAAGCCCGGGCCGAGGGCAATGTGCACGAGCGTCCGGCCGACGGTACGGCACTCCGGCGCCGCCCTGAAGCCGTACTTGTCCTCGGGAATGTCTTCCGCGATCTTGATCGTGTTGTTGCGGACCTGCCGAAAGCTCGCCGCGAGCTCCTTACCGCCGTAGTACGTCACGTCCCCTCCTCAGTACCATCCGATGGGTTGTTCCGATAGGTTGATGTAGACCTGTTTGACGTTGAGATATTCCTCGACGCCCCACTTGCCGAGCTCGCGGCCGATGCCGCTCTGCTTGTAGCCGCCCCACGGTGCCTCCACGTAGGTCGGCTGCATGTGGTTGACCCAGACGATGCCGGCGCGCAGGCTCTTCACCGCGCGCATCGCGCGGAAGATGTCGCGCGTCCAGACCGCGGCCGCAAGGCCGTAGTCGGTGTCGTTCGCGATCCGCAGCGCGTCCGCTTCGTCATCGAACGGGATGACGCAGGCGACGGGCCCGAAGATTTCCTCCCGCGCGATGCGGGCGGCGTTGTCGACGTCGTAGAAAATCGTCGGCTCGACGAAGTAGCCGCGGTCGAGGGCAGCGCCAGAGGCCCGTCCGCCCCCCATGGCCAGCTTGGCTTCCTGCTTTCCGATTTCCTGATATCGCCGCACGCGGTCGAACTGCTCGCGGCTGACGAGCGCGCCCATCTTGGTGTCGCGGTGGAGCGGCGGGCCGACGGTGATCGTCTTCGCCTTCTCGACCATGGCGTCGAGGAACGTCCTGTAGATGGACCGCTGCACGAGGATGCGGCTGCCGGCGGAGCAGACCTCGCCCTGATTGAAGAACACGCCGAACAGCGCGCCCTCGACGGCGACCTCGAAGTCGGCGTCGGCGAAAAAGATGTTCGGCGACTTGCCGCCGAGCTCGAGCGAGATCTTCTTCAACGTGGCGGCGGCGGCCCGCATGATGGTCCTGCCGACCTCGGCGCTGCCGGTGAACGCGATCTTATCGACGTCCGGATGCGCGACAATCGCCGCGCCGGTCCCGCCCGCGCCGGTGACGATGTTGACGACGCCGGGGGGCAGGCCGGCGTCGGCGAAGCTGGACGCGAGCGCGAGCACGGTGAGCGGCGTCTGCTCGGCCGGCTTCAGCACCGTGGTGCAGCCGGCGCAAATCGCCGGCGCGAGCTTCCACGCGGCCATCAGCAGCGGGTAATTCCACGGGATGATCTGGCCCGCGACGCCGATGGGCTCGCGCAGGGCGAGGCTCATCGCGTTGTCGGGCACCGGGATGACGTCGCCGTGAATCTTCGTCGCGAGGCCGCCGTAGTATTCGAAGCAGGTCGCGACGTCGCCGATGTCGAATTCGGCCTCGACGATCGGCTTGCCCGTGTTCCGCGTTTCGAGCTCGGCGAGCTCCGCGGCGCGCGCCCGCACGATCCCGGCGAGCTCGAAGAGGACGCGGCCGCGGTCCTGCGCCGTCGCGTCCTTCCACGGCCCGTCGTCGAACGCGGCCCGCGCGGCCTGAACCGCCCGATGGACGTCGGCGGGGCTGGCGTCCGGCACCCGCGCGATGACCTCGGTGGTGGACGGATCGATGACGTCCAGGGTGGCCGAAGCCGTGGGCGCGACGAATTCGCCGTTGATGTAGAGAAGAGAAGATGCCAAGCGGCAACTATATGCAGGTGCGGAAACCGTTGTAAAGTTTGTCGCATGAAGAGATTCAAGATCGCGGCGTTGGCTGGCCTGCTGATCGCGGCTGGTCCGGCTGAAGCCGGACACGACGTACCTGGTCCGGCTGAAGCCGGACGCCACGGACCAAGCGCACAGGATGCGCATCCGACTTTCACGGTGGGCACCGCGACGGCCCAGCGCGGTCAGAAGGCGTACGGCGTGCTGAGCGTACCGGCCGGATCGGATGCCGGCTACGACATCCCGGTCGCCGTCCTGCACGGCGCGCGCCCCGGCCCGGTGCTCGCGATCGTGTCGGGCGCCCACGGGACGGAGTACGCGTCGATCCTGGCCGTCGAGTCGCTCGTCGACGCCGTCAACCCCGCGAGCCTCTCGGGCACGCTCGTGCTGGTGCCGCTCGTCAACGTGCCGTCGTTCCAGGGCATCACGCCGCACGTGAACCCGACCGACAGCAAGAGCATGAACAGATGGTATCCCGGCGATCCGAACGGCACCCAGACCGATCGCGCGTCGTTCGTGATCACGAAGGCCGTCATCGATCAGTCGGACCACCTGATCGATCTGCACGGCGGCGATCTCGACGAGAACCTGCGGCCGTACAGCTACTGGACGGTGACCGGCAATCAGAAGCAGGACGAGCTCTCGCGCGGCATGGTGCTGGCCTTCGGCCTCGACCACATCATCATTTCCGCCGACCGCCCGAAGGATCCAAAGGCGTCGCGGTATCTCGAGAACACCGCGTCCACACGCGGCAAGGCGTCGTTCACCGCGGAAGCCGGCCGTTCCGGTCCGGTCGCGGCCGGCGACGTCGCCGCGCTCGTGGACGGCTCGGTCAGCGTGATGCGGCACCTCGAGATGCTGCCGGGAGCGGTGAAGACCGTCGCGCATCCGGTCTGGGTCGAGAAGATCGTCACCGTCGCGGCGGACCGCGACGGCATGTTCCACCCCACCGTCGATCGCGCCGCGCACGTCACCAAGGGGGCGACGATCGGCTTCGTCACCGATTATCTGAATCGTCCGCTTCAGGACGTCACCGCGCCGGAGAGCGGCATCATCATGTTCATCCGCGCGCTTCCGTCGCTGAAGAAGGGAGACACGATGGCGAATGTAGGGGTGGTGAAACCATGAAGGCGACCTTCGAGGATGTGAATCTGATTCTGAAGCTGTACGACATGCGGCGCGAAGAGCGCCTGCGCGAGGCGCGCAAGTGGTTCAATGGATCGTTCAAGGTCAAGACGTTCGAGGACTTCACGAAGCTGTGTCCGCCGGGCAGCGAGCCCAACGCGTCGTACCGGATGGTCACGACCTACTGGGAGATGGTCGCGTCTTTCATCACGAGCGGCGTGCTCGATCCCGAGCTCTTCTACCAGAGCGGGCGGGAACTGCTGTTCGTGTGGGAGCGCGTGCGCGACATCGTGCCCGCGATCCGCGAGAGCTACAAGAATCCGCGCGAGCTGAAGAACCTCGAAGACGCGGCGACGGCCTACATCCTGTGGTGGAACGCGCAAGTGCCCGGCGCCCACGACGCGTTCACGAAACGTGTTCGAGGGTGAACGGTATTCGGCGGACCGCGCCAGCCGTGTGGAGGCGGTGTGGACCCGCGCTGCGCGGTGACGCTAAGATGAGTGGCTTCGACGTCATTGAAGGAGATCGACCATGGCTGCAGCGTTGCCGAACGTCCTCGTGACCACCGACTGGGTCGCACAACATGCCACCGATGCCGGCGTGCGGGTGGTCGAGGTCGATGTCGATACCACGGCGTACGATCAGGGCCACGTTCCCGGCGCCGCCGTCTGGAACTGGACCACCGAGCTGTGCGACACGGTCGTGCGCGACATCGTGCCGGAGCAGAAGCTCGAAGCGCTGCTCGGCAAAACCGGGATCGACAACAATTCGGCGATCGTGCTCTACGGCGACAACAACAACTGGTTCGCCGCATGGGCGTTCTGGCAGCTGAAGATCTACGGCCACCAGGACGTCCGCATCATGGACGGCGGCCGGAAGAAGTGGCTCGCCGAAGGACGCGATCTCAGCACCACCCCGGGAACGTTCGTGGTGACAACCTACAAGGTCGGCGCGCCGGATCTGTCGCTGCGCGCGTTCCTGCCGGAAGTGCAGCAGGCGGTCGCCGGCAAGCAGGCGGCGCTCGTGGACGTGCGGAGCCCGCAGGAGTTCTCGGGCGAAATCCTCGCGCCGCCGGGATTGCCCGAAACGTGCCAGCGCGGCGGCCACATCCCGGGCGCGAAGAGCATCCCCTGGGGCAGGAACTGCAACGAGGACGGCACCTTCAAGAGCTTCGACGAGCTGAAGGCGCTGTACGCGGCGCAGGGAATCTCCGGCAACCAGCGGGTCATCGCCTACTGCCGCATCGGCGAACGGTCGAGCCTGACGTGGTTCGCGATGAAGTACCTGCTCGGATTCCAGAACGTGAAGAACTACGATGGCTCGTGGACCGAGTGGGGCAACCTCGTCGGCGCCCCGGTCGAAAAGCCGTAGACAACGATTGAAATGAAACCCGAAGACTATTCGCGGCGGCAGCAGGAGCTGGCGGGCTGGCCCGTGTGGATCGAAACCTACAAGCTCGGCGACGTGTATCACTGCACGATCGCCAACGTCGATCCCGGCGCGCGGATCGCGCGCGCCGACGGATCGACGAAGGAAGAGGCCGAGTCGCGCGCCGTCGAAAAGGCCGCGCGCTACCTGGCCCAGACGCGGAAATTTGAACTCTGAATGCCGATCGTTACCGCCACGCTGGCGCTGATCATCTTCGCGGCCGGCGTCCTGGCCGGCAGCCTGGGCGCCCTCCTCGGGATCGGTGGCGGCATCTTTCTCGTTCCGTTCCTGAACATCGGTCTGAATCTTCCTCTCCAGGCCGCGGCGGCCATCAGCCTGACGACGGTGATTGCGACGTCGAGCTCGGTGTCGGCGGGGCGCGCGGGCAAGCAGGTGATCAACATGCGCCTCGGGATGGTGCTCGAGGTGGCCACCGCCGCCGGCAGCCTGCTCGGCGGCGTCACCGCGCAGATGCTGCCGCAGTCCGCGCTGCAGATGCTGTTCGGCGTGATGTCGGCGATCGTCGCCGTGATCATGCTGAGCCGCCTCGGGCGCCGGAACGTCATCCTCGATCCGACGGTCGAGCCGGGCCTGCTCGGCGGCCGCTTTCACGAGCACGAAAGCGGCGGCACGGTGACCTACCGTGTGAAGCGCCTGCCGGTCGCGCTCGTGGCGTCGTTTCTCGCCGGCCAGGTGTCGTCGCTGCTCGGCGTCGGCGGCGGCGTGATCAAGGTGCCGGTGCTGAATGCGTGGTGCGGCATCCCGATGCGCGCGGCCGCGGCGACCAGCGCGTTCATGATCGGCGTCACCGCGACGGCCGGCGCGGTGATCTACTACGGCCACGGTCTGCTCGTGCCCGAGCTCGCAGCCGCGGCGGTGCTCGGCGTGCAGCTCGGGTCGTGGGGCGGGATGCACTTCGGCGCGCGCGCGTCGGCCAAGTGGCTCAAGGTCCTGATGGCGGGCGTGCTGGTCGTCGTGTCCGTGCTGATGTTCGGGCGGGGGATTCGATGAGCGCCCCGGCCGTCGTGCGGCTCGAGCGGATCATCGGCGTCGTGCTGCGCGTCGGCGTCACCGCGAGCTCGGTCGGTCTGGCGCTGGGGCTGGCGCTGCTGTTGGTGGGCGCTCCCGCCTCGAGTCTCTTTCTTCAAATCGGCATCATCGTCCTGCTGGCGACGCCGGTGGCGCGCGTGGTCGTGTCGATCGTGGAGTACGCGGTCGAGCGCGACTGGACGTTTACGGTGCTGACGCTCGTCGTGCTGGCGGAGCTGGCGGCGAGCCTGATGGCGGCGATGTACGGCCGCAAGCTGTAGGGCGGGTCCGCAGTGGACCCGCCCCACGCCGGCACGCTACGAGGGCTTCTCGATGTGCACGAGGTAGGCTTCGACCATCAGCAGGTTCTTTTCCCCGGACTGCCGAATCACGCTCAGCAGGCGCTCCATCTTCACGACCTCTTCGAGCTGCTCGTCGATGAACCACTGCAGAAAGCTCTGGGCGAGGTAGTCGCTCTGCTTCACCGCCATGTCCATGAGGCCTGTGATCTGGCGGGTGACTTCTTCTTCCCAGTTCAGCGCGGCCCGGACGGCCTCCTCGGCGGACGCAAAGGTGGCCGTCGGCGCCGGAATCGCCGGAATCCGCATCTCGCCCTTCGTGTCCAGCACGTACTGCACGAACTTCAGGGCGTGGTGTCTTTCTTCCTCGGCCTGCGTGAAGAAGAGCTTGGCGAGCAGCGTGAGGTGGCGCTGGTTGAAGTGCGCGGCGATGCTCACGTACTGCAGGCTGGCGCCGAATTCGTGCCCGATCTGTTCGTTGAACGCTGTTGCGAGCTCGCGGCTGATTAGCACTGACACTCTCCCACGGCAATCTTAGCAGAGCCGCTGGTTCGTCAGTACACCCAACTCTTCGTATCGGCCCCGGGCGGCGCCGTCTTGATCATCCAGTGCGCCATCGCGGGCATGTACCGCTGATGAACCGTGCGGCTGCCGACGTTGTTCGGGTGCTCGGTGTCGCCGGTGAAGCAGTGCTCGCGGCGCTCGCCGTAGGTAATCTCGAACTCGGACGACGGCACCGCGCGCGCAAGGAATTCCTCCATCTGATAGACGGCGTTGTTCAGGTAGCCGTTGTCCATCGTGCCGCTCGTGAGGTGGATCTTCCCGCGGAGCTTCGGGCCGAGCGTCGCCCAGTCGCGCTGCAGGATGTACCGGAGGTCGTAATTGTCGCGCCAGTACTTCGCGACCTCGGGGTCGATCGCGCCGGTCGCCTTGTCGTACAGCGGCTTGTAGTAACCGTCGGCGCCGACCGGGCCGAACACCGACGCCCACGCGTCGTGCTGGCCGGCCGAGCGGCCGTGCGTGCCGAGCGCGAGCTCCACGAGATTGCGATCCTCGAACGTCGAGAAGAGATGGTCGCGATAGTCGCGGTATCCCGGCTTGAGCGTGCGCTTCCACGGATTGTCTTCGTAGTAGTAGGCGTTGTGCTCGTCGTAGATGTTCACCGATCGATAGGACCGGAAGTCGATCGGGTCGGGACAGAGCGCCCACGCGCCGTTATAGGCGTCGGGATACATCACCTGCACGCCCAGGGCCTCCCAGCCGCCCGTCGAGCCGCCGGTGGTCACGCGCGCCCATCCCTGGCCGATGCCGCGGAACTGCTTCTCGATCTGCGGAATCAGGTCGAGCGTGATGGCGTCGCCGTACGGACCGTTGTTCGCCGAGTTCACCGCGTACGAGTCGTCGAAGTACGGCGTCGGGTGCTGGACGAGCACGTGGATCATGCGCGGGAACGCCGGTCCGTTCCAGTCCTTGTAGAACTGATAGGCCGCCTCCTGCGCGTCGCGCTGCGGACCGCGCGCGTTCGCGTCGGGCGGCGTCTCGCGCCAGAGGTCGCTCGCCGCGCTCGCCGGGAAGTGGCCGTGGTGGACGAGCACCGGGTAGCGCGCGTTGGGATGCGTGTCCCACCCGGACGGCAGCAGCACGATGGCGCCGAGGAACATCGGCCGGCCCCAGAACGTCGTGAGGCGATCGTTCTGCACGCGGATGTACTTCACCTGCGCCGTGTCCTTCGGCGGCGCGATCGGCGGAATCTCCTGGTCCATCGAGATTCTGATCTCGCCGCCGCTCGCGGCGTCCACGTGCACCTTTACCGGCGTGCTGTAGAAGTTGCCCGGCTTCGTGTCCCAGTGCTGTCCCTCGCCCTGATCCATCGGCATCTTGATCGTGTGGCCGTCCGCGCGATGGAAGGTCTCGTAGCGGTTGAGCAGCGCCTGAACGAAGTAATCGCCGGCCGGAATGTCTTTCAGGCTCCGCGCCGGCCATCCGACGATCTTCTCGTCGACGATGACGTCCTGGCCGGGCGTGAGGAGGTCGACGTCCACGCCGAAGATCGGCCGCGTGCTGCTCGCGCGGTACTGGTCCGTCTGCCTTCTCGGCTCCGTCCTCCCATCGTCGGAAATGAACAGGAGGACGCGCCCGTCGAGCGGCTGCGCGCTCCTGGCGGCGGGAAAGGAAATGGCAAAGCGAAGCGGCCCCGCGGTCTGCGCGCGCGTGGCGAGCGCGCCCGATCCCGCGAGGACGAACGACAGTAGGGATCCCAGGGCGATTCTCGAACGATGCATCGGCAGGCTCCTTCGCGGCGATTCCAGTCTTGCGTGCCCGCGCCAGATCCAGCTCGTCGAGGAGACGGATCGCTAGGCTCCGGTCGTGCTTTCGTTCGGATGCAGGACGGCCGGCCCGCCCGCCGGCGTCGGCTTCTTCGTCGTGCCGGCCGGCACCAGCACGCCGTCTCTGGGGATGGTCAGCGCGATCGGCTGCGCCAGTTCCGGGAGCGGCACCCGCTTGCGCGGGTTCGCGTAGACCTCGTGCCGGCCGTGTTGCTTGTACCAGTCGGCGACGGTCGCGCTCTGATACATCTTCTCGACGATGTGACGCCAGCCGACGCCGGTGTTGTACGCGCAGAACGAGATCTCGCCCATCTGCGTCGCGTAGGGGATCATGCACATTTCCGTGCGGCGAAAATCGTAGGTCCAGAGGTCCTGAAACCACATCCCGGCAATGAAGAGCACCAGCCACTCGTCGGCCTTGCGGTCGCCGTCTGGCGGCGCGCCGACGCCCCCGAGCGCCCCGCCGCTCTGTTTGTCGAACTTCTTGATGAGATCGATGAGGCGGAGGCCCTTGGGCGCGCGCGACGGTCGATAGTTGCGCAGGACGCTCAGTGCGGTTTGAACGCTCGTGAGGAGCGGCCCACGCGCGCGGTCGGCGATCGTCCGCGAATCCTCCAGGAAGCGCTCGACGTTGAACACGTCGGGCAGCGGCGCCCATTCCTTGGTTTTCTTGCTGACGAGGAGTGCCGTGCCGGTCCCGCAGTTCGGGTGGCAGCCGCACTTCAATGTCCCCCATTCGGCGCTGGCGCCGTTGATGAGATCCGTCACGTCGGACACGGCCCCGGTCGCCGAGAGCGGAAACCAGTCGCGCAACGGCTCGGTGGCGCCGGTCTGCCGCTTGATGTCCTCGGCGAGGTGCGACAGCGTGTAGCGCCGCCGCGCGCGCGTCTCGTCGTCGATGTCTTCGTCGCGTCCCGTGAACGAGACGGGCTGAAACGAGACGAAGCTGATCTTGTCGCAGTTCTGGACAGCGAACTTGACGATCGGTCCAACCTGGTCGTCGTTGACGGTGCGGATGATGGTGACGACGAGCGCGACGTCGATGCCGGCGCGATAGAGATTCTCGATCGCACGCAGCTTCACGTCGAAGAGGTTGCCGACCTTCCGGTGGGCGTTCGCGTCCTCGCCGACGCCGTCGAACTGCAGATACGCGATGCGGAGCCCGGCTTTGGCTGCCGCCACGGCGTACTCGGGATCCTGCGCGAAGCGGATGCCGTTGGTGGCCGCCTGCGCGCTGAAGTACCCGATCTGCCTCGCGTACGCCACCGCGTCGAGAAAAATCGGCGAGATCGTCGGCTCGCCTCCCGAGAACTGCACGGTGAGCTGCCGGCGCGGCTTGATGGTCAGCGCGTTGTCCAGGATCTGCTGGACCGCGTCCAGCGTGAGCTCGTGGACGTAGCCGACCTGGTTGGCGTCCATGAAGCAGGGGTCGCACATCATGTTGCAGCGGTTCGTCAGATCGACGGTCAACACAGAGCCGCGGCCATACTTGATGGAGGAGGGGCCGTGGTCGTGGAGCCGATCGGCGACGGCGACATGGTCGCGACCGGGGAACAGCCGCTCGATGCGCTGGAAGAACGCCGGGTTGATGGCCAGGACGTCGGTGAACGTGCCGTGCCGCAGGCACGTTTTCTCCATGACGACCTGGCCATCGCGTTCGAGGATGTGCGCCGTGATCTCGCCGACGTGCTCGTCGACGAGCACGTCGACGTTCGTGTCGCCGGAGAGAATGCGCCGACGCACCTCTCGCACGCACGTTGGGCACAGCGAGTCGGTGGTGCGCGGCCATCCGAGAGCGGGCGAGCTGCGCTCAGAGCTCTTCAGCGCGGGCGCCCAGGAGGGCGCAAACGACCCGCTGCGCACGAGTCCATTTACGGTCTGGAATCCGCGCCACGCGGCATCGGCCACGAGCGACACGGCCGTCTCGAGCCGTCTCCCGAACAGCATGCGGTCAAGTTCCTTCCGGGTAGGCATTATAGCGCGGGTGTCGCGAACGACAACGCTGCGGAGCGCACGCCACGGAGCGGACGGCAGCCGTGGTGTCGAAGCAGCTGACCCCGTCCGACTACGCGTCGCGTGAGTCCGCCGCGAGCGCTTCGAGCGCGCGACGGTCGATCTTGCCGCGTGCGTCGATCGGCAGCTGGTCGATGAAAATGAAGCGGCGCGGGATCTTGTAGGGCGACAGCGTGCCGGCGCATCGCTGGCGAATGGCGATTGGCGTCAGCGCCGAGTGGGATCGCACGACGAACGCAACGAGCTCCTGCCCGCGCCGGGCGCACGATACGCCGAGCACCCGCGCGTCGACGATGCCTGGCAGACCGGCCAGCACGCGTTCGACTTCCGCCGGATCGACCTTACGCCCCGCGATGTTGACCAGCGGCGACCGACGGCCGGTCAGCACCACGCGGTTCTCGCCGTCGAGATAGCCGATGTCGCCGGTGAGGAACCCGCCGTCGCGAAACGGCGAGACGGGATCGCTCCGCCCAGCGGGTGCATAGCCGGATACGACCGCATTCCCCGCGACGAAAATGGGCCCGGCGCCGGTCTCGCTGCGAATCTCGACTCTCGTTTCGGGCATCGCGCGGCCGACGTCCAGCGGGTCGGCGACATCGTCCGAGTCGTCGTAGGCGATTCCACCCGTTTCGCTGCTGCCATAGAAGGAATGGACCTTGCGATTGAGGCGATCGCGGAACCAGATGACCGTTGCGGGATCGATGCGCGCGCCGGCGGTGACGAGCAGTCGCAGGCGCGGCGGCAGCCGATCGATCTGCGGCAGTTCGCGGATATGCGCGAACATGAACGGGACGCCGGGGAACACCGTGGCGCCACTCGCATCGACGTCGTGCACGAACTGCGACGGGCTGAACGATGGCCGAAGTGCGACCGCCGTTCCCTGCAGCAGCAGCGGCATCACGACGTTGCCGATGGCGTAGGAATGCGACAGCGGAATGCAGGTCAGGTTCACGTCGGTGGAGCCGATGCCCATCGCGTCGATAATGTGGCGCCCGTCATTGATGAGATGCTGCTCGTTTGCCAGCGCGGCCCTGGGCAGATCGGTCGATCCGGACGTCAGCTTCAGGACGACCGATTCGCCGTAGGCCGGCGGAAGGGGTCGATCGGCGAGCCTCAACGCGCGGACCCCGTCGGGCAGCGGCACGTTGCGAATCGAGGCGACCGGCAGCTGCCGATCCGTGATGACCGCTGCCGCGCCTGCTTCTTCGAGCATCGCGGTCGCCTCGGTATCGGTCGCTTCGCCGATCGGCAGCAACGCCGCGCCGAGATCCAGGCACGCGGCGACGATCGGAAAGAACAGCGGCCGATTGCCAACCAGTGACGCAACGCACGAGCCGCGACCGATCCCCACGTCGGCCAGCGCGCGCCGCACCGCCTCGACCTGGTCCAGCAGCTCGGCGAACGTCAGCTGGCGCCCCTCGGAGAGGCTGTGCACCGCCGTCGCCCTCGGTCGGTCCCGGCAGACGCGATGAAACCGTTCGGCGACTGTGCTCGTGAACACCGCTGTTGCTAGAATGGCCGAGACTCCATATGACTGCAAGTCGTTCAGTCGTCGATCTTCTGCCCCACCGTCCGCCCATGCGGCTCGTCGAGGAGATCGTCGATCTCGTGCCTGGCCAGTCCGCCTGCGGCCGCCGCGTTGCGCACCCCGACGACTGGTACTTCCAGGGACACTTTCCTGGCGACCCCGTCGTGCCCGCCATCGTTCTGGTCGAGCTGCTCGCGCAGACCGGCGGGCTGGCCGCGTCGGCCGACCAGGTCGGCGACGCGGCCCTTCGCCGGATGCTGCGAGTCGCCGCGTTCAGCGGCTTCAAGTTTCCGGGTGCGGCGCGGCCGCACGCCGTGCTCGAAGCCTTCGCCCGCGTCGTGGGGCGCATGGGCGGGATGATCAAGATCGAAGGCGAGGTGACAGCGGACGGAGTGCGGGTGGCGATCGGCGGCGTCACCCTGGCCGCGGTCGCGCCTGTCGAGCCCTCCTGAGACATCGCGCGTCGCGGCGCGGTTCACGACAGGCCATGCCCGAGAGTCTCGATGCTGGCGCCGGGCATGCCCGTTCTCTTGTAGGTCCGGGCCAGACGATCGTTCGGTCCCTTCCGCAGCATGTTGTACGCGAGATTCGTCAGACGGATGCCCGGCTGCCGCGCCACCCGGGCGCAGATCGCCCTCAGCGAGTAGGCTGCTTTGCGGGCCTCGACCCACCCGCGGTAGAGCCGCTCGGGCGTCATCAGCTTGGGCCGGAAGACCACTTCGGCGTGATTGTAGCGGCTCCAGTCCTTGTGCAGGAGACGCCCTTCCCGGTCGAACTGCTCGAAGAGGGCGGTGCCCGGATAAGGGGTCAGGATGTGGAAGGTGGGGACGCTCGGCGCGCACTCCTCCATGAAGCGGACCGTCTCCTCGAAAATGCTCTCATCCTGGTCGTCGAAGCCGAAAATGACAGAGGCCTCCAGGATGATGCCCTCGTCCTGAATACGTTTGACGAGATCCTTCCGGGTGGACCGGGAGCGAGACTTGGCAAGGTTGGCGTAGACACCGCTCACCGATTCGATGCCGACGAACAGGCCGATGCACCCCGAGCGCGCCACCAGCTTGACCAGGGCCGGATCCTCGGCAAAACGAAGACTGGTTTGACCGCCCCAGCGGATGTTCATGTCGGCCATCCCTTCAAGCAGAGGTCTGGCCCGGGCCGGGTTCCCCAGCAGGTTGTCGTCGACGAAGACGACCAGCCTGTTGCGGAAGGTGCGCAGTTCGGCCAGCATGTCCTCGGCGGAACGATAGCGAAACTGATTGCCGAAATAATTGGTGACGGTGCAGAAGGAGCAGTCGTAGGGACAACCACGGCTGGCCTGAACAGTCTGCGTCGTCAGGTATTTCCTGCCGGCCAGGATCTCGCGCCCGGCCCAGGGAATCGTCAGTTCCGTCCCCGTGGGAATCGTCGGACGATGGATCCCGGCGAGATGGCCGGCCGCAAAGTCCGCCAACAGGGTTGCCCAGACCGTTTCGGCCTCGCCGACGACGACGGCATCGGCGTGGCGGAGCGCCTCTTCCGGCAGCACCGACGGGTGCATGCCACCGAGCACGACGGGGACATGTTGCGCCCGAAACCGATCGGCGATCTGATAGGCGCGGGTCGCCTGGTGGGTCATCAGTGTGATGCCCACCAGATCGAAATCCCCTTCGAAGGGCACTTCTTCGTGCACCTCATCGGCCAGTACCACCTCCCAGGGAGGGGGGGTGACGGCAGCCACCATCTGCAGCGACAACGGAGGCAGTTGGAAACGGCGGACCCACCCGAGTTGTTCGGTCGCCGGATAGACGAGGAGCAGGCGCGAAGGCTGTCCCGGCGATCGATGGCGGATCGGGGCAGTCATGATGTTCGTTGGCCGGCCGGCTCCCTCGCCTGCTGCTGCCAGTATGGGTAGAACTGATACCACAGGTGCGGGTGGGCGCGAATGCGGCGCTCGAGCTCGCCGGCGAACGCCTGCGTCGCGTTCTGGACGCTCTCTTCCGCGCTGACGCTGGTGTCGACGAAAATCGGCTCGCCGCAGACGCCGAGGAACCGGCCGTCGGGCTGTCGAATCATGAACGACGGCAGGAGTGGCGCCCCCGACAGATACGCAATCATCGCCGGCGTGCGGAGGAATCCGGTGCGGCGGCCGAAGAAGGTGACGTCCACGCGATCCCGGCCGAGATGGCGGTCGAGGAGCATCGCGACGAGGCCGTTGGTTCCGAGCACACGCCGAATTCGTAGCGCCGTCTCGAGCATCTGGCCGATCTCGATCGTCTCGATGCCGAGCGACTCGCGCATGCGGCGGCGGAACCGGCTGACGACCGGGCTTGGCTCGGGCTTGCCGACCACGGTCAGCGGATAGCCGCGCAGCAGGCGCAGCGCGACGCCACCGAGCTCCCAGTTGCCGAAATGGCCGCCGACGATGATCACGCCGCGGCCGCGTGCCAGCAGCTCGTCGAACCGGTGGCTGTCGAGTTGTGCCACCAGTGGCGCGATGCGGGCGCGGTCCATCGACAGGCTGCGGATGAAGTCAATCGTGTCGCAGGCATAGCTGCGATAGGCCAGGAGCGCGAGACGCCGCAGCTCGTCCTCCGATGCGTCCGGCCGCACGAGCCGGAGGTTGTCGACGACGGCGCGCGTGCCGTCGCGCACGAGATGGTGAGCGAGCCACATGGCGACGTGCGCGATGGCGTAGCTGCAGGCGGGTGGGAGGCGGGTGACGCTGTGGTAGGTGGCGCCGAAGATCAGCCCGTTGTTCAAGGCGCCCGCGTGCCAGCGGACCGCGGAGAAATCGGTGTCGGTGCGCATTTCAGCTCCGCCCCGCTGCACCGGCCCCGGTTGCAGGCGGTGACGAGCGCCTCCCACGCCGGCACAGGACCACCATCTCGTCTACGCCGGTCGTATCGATCAAGCCGCTGACCAGGTTCAGCCGCTTCTGGAACAACATGGACAGCGGCATGCCCACCCAGTTGTACCAAAACATCGCCCACGTGCGGCGATGCTCGAGCCACCACATGCCGTATTTCACCAACCGGGGATTGGCCGGTTGCATTCCGTAGGCGGCGCTCTTTTCAAGCTCCAGCTGGTTGCCCGCCATCATGGCCAGCAAATCCGAAGGGTCGTAGCGTCGCGCATGCCCGACCCAGTCATCGAACTCCGTCCACAGATCCGCGTGTAAGGGGACGGAAAAAATCAAGACCCCGTCGTCTTTGAGGACGCGGCTCACTTCGCCGAAGACCAGTCGGTCATCCTCCGTGTGCTCGATGACATCGAAGGCACAGACGAGATCGAATGCTCGATCGCCGAATGGCAGCGCGCCGATTTCGCCTGACACGGCGATTCCGCCGCGCGCATTCAACCGCTCGATCACAGGCGTGCTGATGTCGATGAAATGCGTGCCGGCAATCGGCAACCGGGGGCGCAGGCCCGGCCCGATTTCCAGTCGCGCCGGCGCAAACGGCAGCAACTCGGACACAAGCGGCCATGTGTTGAAGCCGTCCGGGCGTTCGAGGCGGGCCTTCCGCCAGAGCGCGTCGTAGAACTGACGATTGGTCGCGGCGACGTCCGGTGAGGCCGGGTGTTTTGTCGAGTCTGGATGCATTGTGCGATGGCACGTGAAGGAACGAAGCTTCGCCTCGAACCGCCAAGGAAACGGCCGACTGGCGGGCGCGGCGAATCTTCGTTTGGGCCGGCATTATAGCCTTGCTCTCAAGATCCTGACGATCACCTCAGACTGGTGTCCGATGGCGACCCGGCGGGTCACGTCTCTGACGCTTCGTCGAACAAGCGAAGCTCGGACATCGGGTAGTGCTTGCGGTTGTCGGTGATCAGGATCAGTTTGTGAGCGAGCGCGACGGCGGCGATCGTGGTGTCCGGCGTCGAGAGCATCACTCCCTTGCGCGCCCACTCGAACTTCAGCCGGCCTGCGTGTTTGGCAATGGTCTTCGTGATCTCAACGTATTGAAAGCTGTCGACCAGGATGTCCGTCCTGGCTTGTTCGTGGGGTCGCATCCCGGCGTAGACCTCCGTGACGTTGATCGCGCAGCAGGCCAGCAGATGTCCTTCCGACAGCAGACGCAGAAGCAATGTATCGCGCGCGCGCTTGTCATTGAGCACGTCGATGATGACGCTGGTGTCCAGGAGATAGGTGTTCATTTCCCGGACGATCGGGGCGCGCCAAGGCGACGCTCCGCTTCTCGCCGCAGCTTGGCCACGTGCCGGTCGGCGCCGCGTCGTAGCTCGGGATGGTCCTGGTCCGTCCACGCTCCGGACGCCTGTGCAATGGCCCGGATCATCCGGTGCCGGCTGATCTCCCGCCGCGCCGACTCGATGAGGAACTGGCTCCGCCCGCGCCTGCCGGCAACCTTGTCGATCTCGGCCGCCAGGTCTTCAGGGATGACGATATGAGCGCGTTTATGGGTCATCGAGGCTCCTTGTTAGGCCCACAGCCAAGTTAACAAGCTATGGGCCATCCGTCAAGGCAGAGCACCGCGGCGCGCATCGGTCGTCAGCTCGACAGATACCGGTACTGGACCGCGAGGAGGCAGGTCCTGGTCGTGTCCCAGAACGGGCGGATCTTGCTGTGCGCCCCCTCGTACTGCAGACGCCGCACGGTGACCCGCTCCAGGGCCGCGCCGGCCCGGACCAGCTTGATGAGCATTTCGGTTTCGATCTCGTAGCCCGTGCCCGTGAGCCGCACGCGCCGCAGCAGGTCGGCGCGAATCAGACGGAAGCCTGACTGCGAATCCGCGACGTCGGCGCCGATGAACCGCGAAACGATCGCGCTGCCGATGACGTTCGCATGAAAGCGTACCGCCGGCATCGCGTCCTTCCTGAACTCGCGTTCGCCGATGACGAAGTCGCCATGGCCCTGTTCCGCGCGCGCGACGAGCCGCGGAATCTCCGCGGGATCATGTTGATGGTCGGCGTCCAGAAACAGCACGTGCGAGCAGTTCTGGTTCAGCACGTACTCCAGGCCCGTCCGGATCGCGCACCCCTTGCCGCGGTTCCGCTCGTGCCGGAGAACCGTCGCGCCGGCGTCGCGCGCCCTGCCGGCCGTCTCGTCGGTCGACCCATCGTCGACGACGACCACGCGGGACACGTGAGGGATCGTCCCCTTCACCACGTCGGCGACGTGGGCTTCTTCGTTGAAGGCCGCGATCAGCGCGCAGAGCGTGACCATCGTTCCATCTCGAGGACGAGCGCTGGCAGTGACACGATCGACGCCGTCAGGCAGCAGGTCAGCGTGACGATGGACACGATGCCGAACACGTGCAGCGGTCCGTAGCTCGAGTTGATGAGCGTGCCGAATCCGATGAGCGCCGTGGCGCAACTGATGATGATCGCCGCACCGGTTTTCGTCATCACGTCCTCCATGCCGCTCGACGGCTCGAACACGTATCGGTACAGCACGTAGATGCCATAGTCGACCGCGATTCCGACGAAAGTCACCGCCGCGAAGAGCGAGAACAGGTCGAGCTCGACGCGGAGCAGCGCCAGCGTACCGGCGCTCCAGACGAAGCCGACCCAGGTCGGCAGCAGCGCCAGCAGCGTGTGACGGACCGTGCGGAAGACCATGTAGATGAGGAGGGCGACCGCCACCGTGCCGATGGCGATGCCCTTCAGAAACTGAGGGAAAAACTGTTGGCGCAGCTCCTGGTTGATGGCCGGCAATCCGGTGAGCCGCAGCCGCGGGTCGACGTCGCGGACGATCCGGCTTAGGGCGTCGATGTCGACCTTCTGCTGCGGATACAGATAGGTGACCGCCTGATAGCGGCCGTCCCGGCGGACGACGAATCTGGAGACGATCGACTCGAGGCCGTGCGCCATGAGCCCGTCGTACGAGATCCGCTCGTTGGGATCCAGCAGCCGCGGAACGCGCTCCAGAAACGGGACGAAGGTGTCCGGCCGGAATCCGGTCCGCGCGGCAGCGGCCTGAATGTCGCGCTGCGCGTCGCCGCTGGTCGTCCCGGTGGCGCGGATGACTTGCGCGACGCGCGCCTGTTCGCGTGCCGACGGCAAGAGGAAGCCGATGCCGCTCGTCACCACTGAAGGCGCCTCGGCCGCCAGCGCGCGTTCGAGGCGCGCATCGGTTTCGAGGAGCGGTTCGATGTCCTCGTGCTCGTTGAGCACCAGCAGCACGTCTCGCGGCAGCGAGAACCGGTCGGCCACTTCCTTCTCGAGCACGGCGCCGCGCGTCTGCGCCTGCAGTTTGTCGATGCTCGTGTCCAGGTGCAGCCGCGTGGACGCGGCTCCGAGCGCAATCGTGGCGATGGCGCTGACCCAGACGATCGGCGCGGCGGCGCGCGTCACGAACCGGCCGAGCCAGGCCGCCGTGAGTCCTCGTCCCGGGCGGGCGTCGGTTTGTCGGGGCAGCAGCGCCGGAAGCAGCAGCAGCGTCAGGCCGCAGCAGAGCAGGATGCCGAGACCGACGAGGCTCCCGAGATCCTGCAGCGTCGGGAAATCGATGAACAGCAGCGCAAGGAACGTCGCCGCCGTCGTCACCTGCGCGAGCACCACGCTGGACGCGGTGCCGCCCATGCGTCGGACCGCCTCGTCCGCTGACGCGCCCGCTCGACGCTCTTCGAGGTAGCGGAGATAGAGCAGCACCACGCCGTCGATGCCGAGTCCGAACAGCATGCCGGCGGATCCGCTGGTGGCCGGTGACAGGCTGCCCTGAATCAGTCCGTTGATGCCGAGCGTCAGCACGGCTGCCAGCGCGAGCGGCACGCAGCCGTAGAGCATCACCCAGGGCGTGCGGAAGACGGCGAACATGACGAGCAGCAGCAGGAGCAGCGAGCCGATCGAGTTCACGATCCCTTCATGCCGGATCAGCTGCTCGGCCTCGAGCGAGACGCGATACGAGCCGGCCGCCTGGATCTCGACCGCGCCGGCGTCGGGGTCTTCCACCGCCGCTTCCTGCCGCGCCGTGGCTTCGACGGCGGACAACCGCGCGAAGAGCGCCTTGCAGAAATCGGTGTCGAACGGCGGCCCTTTCGGCTTCACCATGACGAGCCGGCTGCGGCCGTCCGGGCTGACGTAGCCTTCCTGCGTCGGGTCGAAGGACACGAATCCCTTCTCTCGACCCATGCGATCGCGCAGCATCGTCAGCAGCCCGAGCGGGTCCTGTTGCACCAGAGCCTTGATTTGCGCCGACGGCATCGAGAGGAGATCGCGGGCGTGTGCGATCTCGGCATCGAGCTGCGGCGATCGAAAGCGCGCGAGCGCCGCCGCGGCGCCGTCGGCTCCAAGCAGATAGAGCTCGCGGTCGGAGAGGTAGCTCCAGTCCTTGCCGGGTTCGAAGAGCTGCGCGTCGACCGACTCGATCTCCGGCGCGTGCCGCAGCGCCTCGACGTAAGCGTCCACGAGCTCGCCGTGCTCGCCGATGGCGCCCTCCGAGTTGAAGACGACGTAGAGATGATCGAGGCTGCCGAAGTTGCGAAGAAAGAGCTGGAAATCGCGGACCGACGGCGACCGCTGCGGCAGCAGCCGGAGGATGTTCGCATCGAACGAGACGCGCGACACGAGGAGGACGCCCGAGAGGGCGGCGACGATCGCGATCCCGAACACGAACCCGGTGTGCCGGCGCGCGAAGACCAGAACCGATTCCACCGATGCTCCTCGCATACGCTTGATCTGCCGAAGAGCTGGATGATAGCCTCGCCAGACCGCGTATGCACGTCCTGCTGCTGCGACCCGTACCGGGAAACGATCGCTTCGGCCTCGGTCCCTTCTTCCGGATCGAGCCGCTCGGACTCGAGTACATCGCCGCGGCGCTCGAGATGCGCGGGCATCGCGCGACCGTCGCAGACCTGCGATACAGCCGATCGGTCGATCGTCTCCTGCGAGACACACGCCCGGCGATCGTCGGCATCGCCTGCATGCACGCGCTCGAGACCGACGAAGTGCTGGCCCTGGCGGACCACATACGACGGGCCAGTCCCGATTCGTTCGTCCTCGTCGGCGGCCACTCGGCGGCGGCATACCCGTCGCCGTTCTTCACGGGCAGCGTCGACGCGATCTGCGTGGACGATGGGGAGCTCGTCGTGCCGGCGCTGGCTGACGTGCTCGATCGACACCGCAGTCTATCGGAGGTCCCCGGACTGCTGCTGCGCGGCCGCGGCGGACGGTTCGACGAGACGACGCCATCGGAACGCACCTTCGCGCTGGACGAGGTGCCTGCGCCGCTGCGCCGGGACGTCGACGCCTGGCGCCGTCAGTACGCGTGTCTGCTGTTCCGGCCCGTGTGGCTGATCGAAACCGCGCGCGGGTGTCCGTTCCGCTGCTCGTTCTGTTCGGTCTGGCCCCTGCACGACCGCGCCGTCCGGCTCCGCTCGATCCAGAGCGTGTGCGACGATTTCGAGGCGACGGGTCCGGCCGTGTTCGTCGCCGACGATCTGTTCTGGTATCAGCCGGCGCGCAGTCTCGAGCTCGCCGGCGCGCTGAAGCGGCGCGGCATCCGGAAGCGGTGGCTGCTCGTGGAGAGCCGGACCGATCTCGTGGCGTCCCAACCGGAGCTGCTCTTGGCCTGGCGTCCCATCGCGCAGGACTTCGACATCTTCTTCGGACTCGAGGCGGCCACCAACGAAGGGCTGACCGGCCTCGTGAAGGACACGACGGTGGATTGCACGGTCGACGCCGTCGGCCTGGCGCGCGGTCTCGGTTACGGCGTCACCGGCAGCTTCGTGATCGATCCGGACTGGGCCGAGTCGGATTTCGAGCGGCTGTGGGGCTTTGTCGAAAAGCACGCGCTCGGCCGCGCCGGGTTCACGATTCTGACGCCGCTGCCGGGCACCGCGTTTTTCGACGATGTGCGGCCGCGGATGCGGGCGGTGCGGTGGTCCCAGTACGACATGCATCACGTTCTGTGGGAGCCGCGGCTCGGCGCGAAGCGGTTTTTCGAGCTGTACTGCGAGACGTGGCGCCGTTCGATCCTCAACCTGAGCGGGAACAAATCGTGGCGGGACTGGGCGCGTCAGGTCAGGGCGCGCGACCTGCCCCTGCTCACGCGCGCGCTGCTCAGGACTCAGCGGATGATGCGCCCCGAGGCGTACCTCCGCGAGCACCTGCTGGCCGAGCCGGGCCGCGCCCTTTCGCTCGGCGCCCGACGCGAAAGGCTCGGCGACTAGCTGGTCGAACGCTGGGATGCGTCCTTCCGGACCGTGAGTCGAAATAGTACGTTCGCGAATGGCGTTCCGTCGCCCATGGGGCGAACGTCGGCATCGAGCCCGAGTCGAGCAAAGCACTCGATCCACTCGAGCGTGGTTCGAAAATGAAACTCCTGTCGCCAGGCGCCCGAGAGGAACGCCTTCAATCGGTTGCCAGTCCGTACGGCCGCGAATCGCCATCCGGCCGATGCATCGGCATCCCTCACGAGGATGACGCCGCCCGGCTCGAGCGCCGTGGCCATGGCCCTGACGATTGCTTCCTGATCGTTCGAGGACATCAAATGTAAGACATCGAAGAACAGCACAACGCTATACGATCCCGTGGCGATTGACCGGGCGTCCTGTTCCAGGATCTCTGCATCGGGGCCGAGCGCCTTCCGCGCCAGCCGCGCAATTCGGGGCCGCTTTTCGACGCCTATGAGGCGGTCGAACTGCGGAAACGAGGAACACCCCACCGGCCGCGCTCCGGACCCTGCCTGGCGCTTGGCTTCCGCCAGCAGCGCCAGCATCAGTCCTTGCCCGCAGCCGACGTCCATCAGTACCCGACCGGATGGGAGGAGATCGCCGCACAGGGCGTTTCGATAGACTGGATCGCCGCGCAGTTTTCCTCGGGCAAATTCCCACGCCGTGATGCTTGTCGCCACATACCGATCCGATGCACATTGGATGAGCGCCGCAAACGCAGGATCGTCGGATGGGCCCCGGAGCGCGGCATACGTTCCAGTCGCGGCGATGGTTCCAAGCACGGCTCCGACAGCGACGGTACCGAGCAGGTAGTCGAGCCCAAGAGACCACACGTCGGTCGTGCGGATGGCGGCGAGCGTGAGGCTCTGAAATGCACCGCGGCGCATCAACGCACCGGTCTGTAGCTCCGAGAAAATTAGAAAAGGAGCGAGCATGGGATTCGAGATGTTCGCCGCCAGATACACGTGCAGGCGGTTCAAGCGGAACACCGACCCAACCGCCCAGCACATCAGCAGATGAAAGCCATAGAACGGCGTGCAGCCGATGAACACGCCGACGCCGATGGCTGCCGCTTCCCGGGCCGCGCCCGTGCATTCGGTGCGCAAATCGTAGAAGGCCCGGCGCACACGCGCGGTCAGACGCTCGTGCTCTCGAGACACGAACCTTGATCCCGGCAGGCGAACCATGGCGGACGCCATTGTCCCATGGTGGGCCATCCTCGAACGACCACCCACCGGGGCCCCAGCCAAGCTAGGGCCGGATCAGAAACATCTCGTCGGTGACGGGCACGTTGACGGTGACGTCGTCGAGCCTGATCGTTTTTCTGTCGCCGCCGGGAAACGTCATCTGCAGCTGCACCAGCAGCAGGCTCTCGCGGTCGATCCAGATCTCGAGCCGCTCGAGCCCTTCCTTGATCTGTTTGCGCCTCGGCCGCATGTCCACGCGATCGGCCTCGCGGATCGTCGAATCCGCTTCCGCCTTGATCTCGAACATCGAGCGCAGCTGTCCGATCGTCGCCTGCGTGAAGTACTGATCGATGCGCTTCTGCGTCTGCGAGATGTCGATCTTCTCCCGCTCGTGGCGATCGGGCCAGACGACGACGAGCGACTTGCCGTCGATGGCGATCGTCCGGCGCTCTGGGTCCGTGTAGGTCATCAGCACGCGCGAGGGCGGCGCGGCAATCACGGTCCCGTGCGAGACGATCGGCTTCTGCAGCAGGCTGGACGTCGTCGTTTCCGTGAACCGCGCGCGGATCGACTGGATCGACTGCCGCTTCGCCAGCGTGCGAGCGAAGAGCTGATCGAACAGATCCGTCGTGGCGGGAGCCTGCGCCGCGACGAGCGCGACGGCGGCGACCAGGTGCAGGAGCGCGGACGCGAGCAGCATTGTTGAACGATGGAAAACCGCATGGTAGCGTACCGGCTTCATGTCTGAACGGGTCGTGATCACGGGCATCGGCTGCGTCTCCTCGTTCGGCATGGGCCACCGGGCGTTCATCGACGCGATCGGATCCGGCAGCAGCGGCATCGCTCCGATCACCCGCTTCGATACCGCGGATTGCCGGTCGCGCTCGGCGGCGACGATCCGGGACTTCGATCCCGCCGCGTTCATCTCGCCGCTCAAGCTCCGGCGCGTCGACGCGGTCGGCCGTGTCGCGCTCGCCTGCACGCGCCTGCTCTTCGACGACGCCGGCTGCACGCCGGACGCCGGCGGCCGCGACGACGTCGGGATCGCGCTCGGAACCTTCACGGCCGGCCTCGACAGCCTCGTCGAGTATCTGGGCGGCCTGACCGATCGCGGGCCAACCGGCGTGCCGGCGATTCTCTTCAGCAACACCGTCTCGAACGCGCCGGCCAGCCTGTGTGCGATCGAGTTCGGGCTCCGCGGGCCGAACGTCACGTTCAACCAGCGGGAGGCGTCGAGCCTCGGCGCACTCGTCTTCAGCGTCGGCGCGATCCGCCAGGGGCGGACGAGAGCGATGGTCACCGGCGGCGCCGATTGCGTCGAAGAAACGTTCTTCAAAGTCCACGATCGGTTCCGCGCGCTCTCACCGATGCGCACCGAGCGAGGCGGCGGCGCCGAGGCCGCGCGTCCCTTCGATCGCGACCGCAACGGCTTCATTCTAGGCGAAGGTGGGTTCCTGCTCCTGATCGAGTCGGCGTCCGCGGCGGCGGCGCGCGGCGCGCGCGTCTATGGCGAAATCGTCGGCGTCGGCGCGACCGCGTCGAAGACGGCGCTGAACGGCTGGCCTGCCGACGGCGCCGGTCTCGTCAAGGCGATGCGGCTCGCCTTGTCCGACGCGGCTCTCCGCGCCGACCAGATCGCGGCGGTGATTGGCACATCGAACGGATCGCCGGTGCTGGATCGGCTGGAAGCCGACGCGATTGTCGAGGTGTTCGGCAGCCGGCCGATTCCCGTCGCCTCGGTGAAGGGCGCCATCGGCGAGTCCGGTGCGTCGGGCGCGGCGGGCCTCATCGGGGGTCTTCTCTCGATCGCCGGCGGCGCTGTCGTACCGACGGCCGGCTTCCTCCAGCCGGACCCGGCGCTCGCCGTGTGCGTCAGCAGCCGTCCGCAGCCGACGCGGGGCGAGGCGTTCCTCGTCAACAGCGTCGCGAGCGGTGGGACCAACTACAGCCTGGCGGTGCGGGCGACGCCCGGGCGGCCTTGAGCGCCGCCAGCGCCTGCAGGTATCATCAACGAGCCTCCCGCCGGATCTTTTAGACAGGCGTCGCGAAATTAGGAATCATGAATTTGGAACTTGGAATTGCCGTCCCGAATCCCTAATCCCGAATCCCGAATCCCGAATCCCGAATCCCGAAATCTGATGGACGATTTGACTCTCACAGGCCGAGTGGCCGTCGTGACGGGCGGCTCTCGGGGCATCGGGCGCGCGATCGCCGTCGCGCTCGCCGAGCGCGGCGCGGCGGTCGCCATCTGTTACCGCGAACGTGAAGAAGCCGCGCAGGAGACGGCAGCGCTCGTGCGAGCGCAGCACGTCCGCGCGTTTGCGGGGCAGTGCGATGTGTCGGACGAGGCGTCGGTGGGCGAGTTTTTCGGCCGCGTGCGGGCCGAGCTCGGGCCGACTGACATCCTCGTCAACAACGCGGGTATCGTCCGTGACAGCCTCCTCATCTACATGCAACGCGAGCAATGGGATGAGGTGCTCGACACGAACCTCGGCGGCGCGTTTCTCTGTATCCGCGCGGTGGCGCGCGATATGCTACTGCGGCGCTGGGGCCGGATCATCAACATCGTCTCGGCGAGCGGCGATGTGGGCGGCATCGGTCAAGCGGGCTATTCGGCGTCGAAGGCCGGCCTGCTGGGTCTCACGCGCACGCTGGCGCGCGAATTCGCGCGCCAGGGCGTGCTCGTGAACGCGGTCTCCCCGGGGCTGATCGAAACCGACATGCTCGCCGGATTGTCCGCCGAACGTCGCAAGGAGCTGTTGCGCGACGTGGCGCTCGGGCGCGTGGGCACGCCCGAGGAGGTGGCGCCGGTGGTGGCGTTTCTCGCCTCGCCCGCCGCCAGCTACATCACCGGACAGGTCATCGGCGTCGACGGCGGATTACTCTGAGAGGGCGAGCGAGCCTTATGGACGGTCAGGACACTCTCGCGGAGCAGGTGAAGGTGGCGATCGTCCGCTGCCTCCGGATGCCGATCGAGCCCGAGGAGATCAAGGACGACATGTCGCTGTTCGACGAGGGCCTCGGCCTCGATTCGATCGACGCGCTCGAGATCGTCCTCGAGCTGCAGCGGACCTTCGGCGTCGAGATCAGCGACGAGCAGGTCGGCAAGCGCGTCCTTCGCAGCGTCAGCACCATCGTCGGGTTCATCGAGGCGAGTCGGGAGAAGGCCGGATAGCGGGCCGCCGCATGCGCAATTGCCTGACCATCGACGTCGAGGAGTGGTTTCACGTCTGCGACATGGGGGGGCCGCTCGCCTTCGACCGCTGGGACACCCTGCCGAGTCGCGTCGTCGACACGACGCGGGATGTGCTCGATCTGCTCGACACGTGCGGCGTCCGCGGCACGTTCTTCGTCCTCGGCTGGATCGCCTGTCGATACCCGGGCCTGGTGGAGGAGATCGTCGATGCCGGACATGAGGTCGGCTCCCACGGACATCTGCACCAGCGCGTGTACGAGTTGACGCCGGAGAGCTTCGCGCGGGATCTCGAAGCCTGTCGGGCGGCGCTCGACGCAGCGGGTGTGCGCGACGTGCGCGGCTATCGCGCGCCCGAGTGGTCGATCAACGATCGCTCGCTGTGGGCGCTCGAGACGCTCGCGCGCGCCGGGTTCACGTTCGACTCGAGCATGGCGCCGATGCGGTTTGTCGGCGACCCGGACTATCCGAAGCAGCCGCACGCGCGATCGACCTCCTGCGGCGACGTGATGGAGTTTCCGCCGTTGGTCGATCGGCGGTTCGGCCAGAACATGCCGATGGTGGGATGGGGGTTGCGGATGACCGCGCCCGGCCGGGTGATTCGGATCATCGAGGATCGCAACGCGCGCGGCATTCCGGTGGCGCTGGCCGTGCATCCGTGGGAGATCGATCCCGATCCGCCGCGCGTGAAGCTGCCGCCGGCCAAGAGCTTCGCCCACTACTTCCGGCTTGGCGGGTTCCGCAGACGTCTCGAGCGCATCCTGCGAGGCGCGACCTTCGCGCCCATGGGCGAGGTGCTCGGGTTGTCCTCAGTTTCCACATGAGGGTTCGCGTGCGTCTCGCGATGGCCGTCACAGCGTTCGCGCTGTTGGCGCCGGCGCGCGGACTGGCCGCAGACACGAAGCTGCGCGGTATCGCCATCGACCGGCGGCTCGACGCCGAGCCGCTGGCCGCCGACCTGCCCCGAATCGTACCGACGATCATCAGGCTGTCGATCGAAGACACGGCCTTCACCGGTCCGGCCGCGGACGCGACCCTTACACGTTTGCAGGATGTCCTCGGGCTGTACGAGAGCCGCCACATGACGGTCGTGCTCGCGCTCGGGCGCGTTCCGGAGGCCGACAGCGACGTCGAGCCGTGGCGTCAGTTCGTTCGAGCCGTTGCCGAGCGCAGTCGCGGGAAAGTCGCCGGCTACCAGATCGGTGAGATCCAGGCAGGCGCCGCGCCGGACGTGAACCGGTACGTCTATCTGTTGAAGCTTGCGGCCGTTCAAATCCGGGCGGTCGACTCCGACGTGCTCGTCCTGCAGGGCCCAATCCCCGCGAGCGAAGTTGACTGGCAGGGCCGCGTGTTCGCCGCCGGCGCCGGACCCTACGTCGATGGCATCGCGCTCGACGGCCCAGCCGCAGACGAGGACGAGCCGTTTCGATTGGCCGTTGAGCGGATGGTGGAACTGGCCGGGCGGGAGAAGCCGTCGGCGACCATGCTGCTCGGGCCGATCCGTCTGCCCGCCGACCCGGCCGCCGCAACGTCCCGCTCGATGGATGCCGTGCTTCGGTGGCTGGGCACGAGCATTCAGGTCACCGCCTTCGCCGGCGACGCTGCTGCTATCGGAGCGACCCTCGCCGCGGCCGCGCGTCTGACCGATCTCATCGCGGGCGATCTCGTCACCCTCGACGAGCAGACGACCGATCTTCGCATCCTGCAAGACACATCGAACGTCACCTCGACCGTCCCGCATCGCCTGGTGTACAGCCTCGCCGGCTTCGAGACCTTCCTCGTGTACTGGGGCGCGCCGAACGGAGCACCGCTCGACGTCGAGATCACCGTCCCGAACGTGACAACGCCGATGGTGCGCGATCCGAGGACAGGCGCGTCTCAGGCGCCGGCGCGCGTGCAGAAGGGTCCGCAGGCCAACCGACTGCGGATGACGCTTCCGGTGGCCGACCATCCGCTGATCGTCGATTTCAACTTCGGCAACAGCAGCAGCTTCGGCGCGAGCGTCGACGTGCGGAAGGAAGCGCTGCCGCGGGTCGAGGAGATCGTCTTTCGTCATCAGCAGGCGCAGGCCGCGCAGGATGCCGTTCTCCAGAACTACATCGCCCACGTGCGCATCGAACAGCATTTCCATCCGTCGCCGGCCGATCCGGCCTACAACCTCGTCACTGAGAACCGCCTGTTCTCGGATCATGGCGCCGTCGAATGGGAGGAGCTGAGCTTCGAGCTGAACGGCGCGAAGTGGACGACCAATCGTCCGGCGTTTCCGCTCGTGCAGCCTGAAAAGGTGCTGTCGCTGCCGCTCGACCTGCGGCTGAACCAGGACTACACGTATCGGCTCGACGGCGTGGACACGGTCGGCGAACGGCCGGCGTTCATCGTCCGGTTCGACCCGGTCGATGCGACGCACGCGTTCTATCGCGGGACGGTGTGGATCGACCGCGCGACGTACGTCCGACTCAAGGTTCAGGCGGTCGAGACGAAGCTGAACGGCCCGGTCGTCTCGAACGACGAGACGCAGGTGTTCGAGCCGTCCGGCGACGTCGACGGCCGGCCGGTCTGGCTGCTCAATCGTCTGATCAGCAAGCAGATCTTCCTGATCGCCGGCCGCAGCGTGCTGATCGAGCGCGAGGTTCGTCTGTCGGATTTCGCGCTGAATGCGTCTGACTTCGACCGGGAGCGGAACGCCGCGCGTGAGAGCAACCGGATCATGTACCGCGACACGGACGAGGGCGTCAGATACTTGGTGAAGCAGGGCGAGACGCGCGTCGTCAGCAATCGGATGACGACCTCGGCCCGAGCGTTCGTCCTGGGGGCCGATATCGATCCCTCCTTCGACCGCCCGCTGCCGATCGGTGGGATCAACATCCTCGACTTCAACTTCCTGAACCGGAATCTCCAACTGGCGCTGCTCTACGGCGGCGTGATCGTGTTCGGCAACATCCAGCACGCCAATCTGTGGGGAGGCAGGTTCGACGCGAGCGTCGACTTCTTCGGCCTGGCGCTCAAGGCGAACGACGATGTGTTCGATGCGCAGGGGAAGCGGAGCGGCGAGCGCGTCAACCGGATTCCCGTCGGGGCCGGCCTCAATCTGGGCTACCAGCTCACGCCGTTTCAAAAGGTCGCCGCTCATTACGAGCTCAAGTACGACGCGTACTTCCGGGATGCCACCACGGCGTCGAGCTTCGTGATTCCGTCGAACACGGGGACCAACGGCGAGGGTGCGGGCTACGAGTATCGACGGCGGGGTTATTCGCTGCTCGCCAATGTGGCCGCGTATCGACGGTCGACGTGGAACGCCTGGGGTCAGGGCGACGGGTTCGATGCGCGCGACCGGACGTATACCAAGTACGACCTCGGGCTGTCGAAGGATTTCAGCTTCGCCACGTTTCACACCATTCACCTGAATGGGACCTACTTCGGCGGGCAGCGGCTCGATCGGTTCAGCACGTATCAGTTCGGCCTGTTCGATGCGACGCGTATGCACGGCGTGCCGTCCGCCGTGCGCTTCGGCGAACTCGGGATGTTCCGGGGATCCTATTCGTTCAACTTGTTCGAGCAGTACCGGTTCGATCTGTTCGTCGAACATGCGAGCGGGCGCGATCCGCAGGGCGACAACGTCTGGCGCCAGGTGACCGGCACCGGAATCCGGGTGAATCTGCGGGCGCCGCGGAATACAATTCTGCAGGTCGATTTCGGCAAGAGCGTCCTCCCGGACGTGTACCGCGGGGCTGGTTCGATGGTGCTGCAGATCCTGTTGCTGAAGCCGCTATGACGGGCGGCACCGGGTGCGTGCTGCGCGCCGACCTCCATCTGCACTCCTATCACTCCGGCCGTGCCGGACACCTGAAGTTTCTGCGCGCGCGCGACTGCTATTCGGAGCCCGACGCGGTGTACGTCGCCGCGAAGGCCCGCGGCATGGATGTCGTGACGATCACGGATCACGACAGCGTCGACGGCTGCCTCGAATTCCTGGAGCGCCATCCCGGCGCCGACGACTTCTTCATCAGCGAAGAGATCGCATGCCGCTTCCCCGACGTCGACCTCGAGGTGCACATCGGCGCGTATGACATCAGCGAGCGGATCCACCGCGACATCCAGCCGCTCCGGCCGAATGTCTTCGAGGCGGTCGCGTACCTCAGGTCCGAAGGGGTCTTCTACGCCCTGAATCACCCGTTCTTCTTTTTCAAGGGGCAGCTGCCGCTCGACCATTATCTCGGCCTCGCGCGCCGGCTGTTTCCGGCGTTCGAGGTGCGCAACGGCACGATGCTGGCCGCGCACAACGAGCTGGCCGAGGCCATCGTCGGCCAATGGTCGGCGTCGAGCCCCATCCCGCTGACGGCGATCGGCGGCAGCGACTCGCACACGCTCGGCGGCATCGGGACGACCTACACCGAAGCGCCGGGAACCACGCGCGACGAATTTCTACAGAGTCTGCGCGAGGGTCGCGCCCGCGCCGGCGGACGGCACGGCAGCACGTGGCGCGAAGCCCGCGAAATCTACGGCGTCGTCGGCCGATACTGGGCGACGCTCCTGGGCGCCGGGCGCCAGGAATTGTCGTGGCCGCGGCGGACGCTGGGGCTCGCGTTTTCCGCTCTCTCGATGCCGTTCGAATTCTCGCCGCTGGTCGTGGCGGCGCTCCACAAGCGGAACCAAGCGCGGCGCGTGACCCTCTATCGGCGCGAATGGGAATTGCAGCGCTCCGCGCGCGGCCGCGAACCGGCGGCGGTGACCACAGACTTTCTTGTCGCGACCGACGCCGCGACCGAGCCGCCGCAATGAGCCGGCGCCGCGTCGCCGTCACCGGGATCGGGCTGATGAGCGCGCTGGGCACCACGCGCGAGGCGGTGTGGAACGGCCTCGTCAGCGGCCGGTGCGGCATCGCGGACGTCACATTGTTCGACACGGCCGGCTACCGAAGCACAAAAGCCGCCGAGATCCCAGCCTACCGTCGGGACCCTGCGTTCTCGGAGAAGGCATGGCGTCGGCTGTCGCGCAGCGATCAGATTGCGGTGATCGCGTCGCGCGAAGCGCTGGTCGATTCGGGCCTGCTGGACGCGAACATGCCGAGGGATCGGATGGGCGTCATCCTCGGATCCGGAACGGCCGATCTGATGCGCAACGAGGAGTGGTTCGCCGACATGCGGCGGCGCGGCATTCGCCGCGCGCCGCCGTCGAAGATCTTCGATCACTTTCCGAACACGCCGTGCGACGTCGTGGCGACCTGCTTCGGATTCGAAGGGCTGAAGTCGTCCGTGCTCTCGGCCTGTTCGTCGGGCACCGTGGCGGTCGGCTACGCGGCCGACGCGATTGCCTGGGGGCAGCTCGACGTGGCGCTCGCCGGCGCGAGCGACGTGCTCTGCCGGCTGACGTTCAGCGGCTTCAACGCGCTCCGGCTGGTCGATAAGGAGCCGTGCCGGCCGTTCTGCCGGAGCCGCCAGGGCATGAACCTCGGCGAAGCCGCGGCGATGCTGGTGCTCGAGGATCTGGCGCACGCGCGGCGGCGCGGCGCCCACGTCTACGCGGAAATCGCCGGCTACGGCGTGCGCTGCGAGGCGTACCACCCGACGGCGCCGGAACCGGAAGGCAAGGCGGTGGCGGCGCTGATTGAGGACGCGCTCCGGGCGGCGCGGATCTCCGCGGACGCGGTGGATCACGTGAACGCGCACGGCACGGCGACGCCGCAAAACGATCAGGCCGAGGCGCGTGGGATGCGGCTGGCGTTCGGCGAGCGGGTGACACGCGTGCCGGTGACGTCGATCAAGTCGATGGTCGGCCACTGCCTGGCGGCAGCCGGAGCGATCGAGGCAGCGACGCTCGCGCTCTCGATTTCCCGAGGCGTCGTGCCGCCGACGGTGAACTTCCGCGAGAGGGATCCCGAGTGCGACGTGGACGTCGTTGCCAACGAGGCGCGGCGCGTGTCGATCTCGTGCGGGGTGTCGACGTCGCTCGCCTTTGGCGGCAATGACGCGGCGCTCGTCATGCGCCGCCTGAACGGAAAAGAGTAACGACTGACCAGCGCGTCGAACATGCGGCGCGGCGGCCCTTCGGCGAAGAACAGATCGCGGAACTCCGGCGTGTAGAACCCGAGGACGAACCGGGTGTTGCTCTGCGGGCTCTGTGGGCCCGGCGTTGACCGTCGTCGATCATGGCAGGCCTGAAGGCCTGCACTACTTCTGAAAACAACGTCCTCGTGTCTTCGTAACGGGTCTTACTCTGCGGGCTCTGCGGGCCCTGCGTTGATCGTCGTCGATCGTGGCAGGCCTGAAGGCCTGCACTACACACGGTAGGCGGCCGGTACCGGTCGCAGCGGACGATCGAACCAGAGCGGGCGACGCAGTCCACCCGGTCCGGGCGCGGGGCGCGTCATCGCGAGCCACTCTTTGTAGACCTGGTGCGACTTGTCCGTGTCGACGAAGATGTCGCCGTAATGATCGTCGGGTCCCGCCTTCTCGAGCGTCACGCGCTGATGCCAGCAGTGCATGCCGCTCACCGGGTCCGGCTGCACGGGGAACGTCAGGTTCTGGTGCACGCCGACCTCGCTCCACCAGATGCGCGACGTGTCGGGATCGCTCGACGCAAACGGCTGCGCGCCGTGGACCTGCGTCACCTTGTAGAGGGTGCCCTGGCGATCAATCGTGACGAGCGCCGACGCCGTTCGATTGCCCATCTCCTCGTGCAGTCGCCAGCGTCCGAGGTGGTGCGACATGCCGAGCACGCCGGGCCGGATGCCTTCGGTCACCCACGCGCGCGTCACGAAGTAGCCGATCTGCGTGCGCACCTTGACGAGGTCGCCGGTCTCGATCCCGTAGCGCCGCGCGTCGGGCGTCGCGATCCACAGCGGGTTGTCGTGCGAGATCTCGTACAGCCACTTCACCGGCGACCGCGTGTGAACCAGGGTCGGCAGCCGGAAGTTCGGCAGGAGATCGAATTCGCCTTCGTCCCGCTTGAGGTCGCGCCAGTGCACGTGCCCCGGCACGTAGCGCGGCACGGCCTGCTCCGGCCAGCCCCAATCGACCAGCGTCTGAGAGTAGAACTCGAGGCGACGTGATGGCGTGGTGAAGCCGGTCACCGGCCGTCCGTTGACGACCACGCCGATCGGCTTGCCGTCCTTCAGCACGAGTTGCTCCTCCGAATCGGTCGTCGATCCGGCGAGCGCGTCGGCGCCGAGCGGTTCCGCGTACAGCTTGTAGACGTTGTCCTTCACCTTGAACACGCCGTGCTTCCGCATGTACTCGAGCGGCGTCGACCCGTCCCGCGCCGCAGCCTCCGGCAATCCCGGCACGGAGTTCTCGAACATCCACCCGTAGTACTCGTCCATCGTCACCCTCTGGCCAGGACGGTACGGGGATTCGAAGTGCTTGCGGATGCCGAGCGCGCCGTCGGGATCGATGCGCCACGAGAGCGCGATCCAGAACTCGCTCTCTTCCCACACCTCGCCCGGGTTGGCTTCGTAGGTGGCGTGGATCGTCTCGCCGCGCTTCTCGCGTGCGACGCGGAGAACCGGCTGCCGGAATCCGAGCCACTGCGCGGCGTGCGTTTCCTGGCTCATCGTGTCGTGGCGCTCGGTCGCGAGCCCCATCGGCAGGATGTAGTCTGCGAACCACGCCGTTTCGCTCCAGGTCGGCGTGAGCGCGACGTGCAGGCCGATCTTGTCGCGATCGGTCAGCATCTCCATCCACGAAAACCCGTCGGGGTTCGTCCACACCGGGTTGTAGACGCGCGTGAAGTACACGTCGAGCCTGCCGCGGTTCTCCTTGAGGAAATGCGGCAGGAGGAAGCTCATCTCGAAGAACGCGAGCGGGTATTCCTTCGGGAAGAGCAGCTCGTTCCAGTAGTCGGGTGGCGGCGGCTGCGAGGGATGCTTCGGCACGAACTTGTTCGAGAGGTGCAGGCCCACGCCACCCTCGGTGCCAACCGAGCCGGTCATCACGACCAGGAGGTACAGGCACCGCGTGATCTGCCACCCCCACAGGTTGCCGGCGGCGGCCGATCGCCAGTTGTGCGTGCTGAACGTCCCGCGCGCGCGGCCGATGGCCCGCGCGGCCTCGACAATCTGCGCGGCGTCCACGCCGGTTTCGTCGGCGGCGAATGCCGGCGTGAACTGCGCGTACAGCTCCTTCAGCGAGACGATGAAGTTGTCGAAACTGGGCGCGAGATCGGGGCGCTCGGCCCGCAGATATCCACGCCAGTCCACCCATGTGCGCATGAACTCGCGGTCGTACAGCTCCTCGTCGAGGAGCACCTTCACCATCGCCAGCAGCAGGGCGCCCTCCGTGCCGGAATACGCCGGCATCCACACGTCCGCTTTCGCGGAGGTGTTCGACAGCCGCGGGTCGATGACGATGAGCGTGGCGCCTTTCGACTGACCTTCGACGATGCGCTGCGCGTGCGGGTTGAAGTAATGGCCGGTCTCGAGGTGCGACGACAGCAGCAGAATCGTCTGCGCGTTCGCATAGTCGGGCGACGGCCGATCGTTGCCGCACCAGAGAAAGTGTCCGAGCCGGGCAGACGAAGAGCACACGTTGGTGTGACTGTTGTGGCCGTCGAGGCCCCACGCCTGCACGACGCGGCTCGCGTAGCCGTCCTCACCGGGACGGCCGACGTGGTACATGAGCTCGTGCCGCCGGTTCTCGACGATCGCCTTGCGGATGCGCCCGCCGATCTCGTCGAGCGCCTCGTCCCACGACACCTGCTGCCACTTGCCCGACCCGCGCTCGCCGTCACGCTTCAACGGATAGAGAATCCGGTCCGGATCCTCGAGCTGGTTCGGCGTCACCACGCCTTTGGCGCACGTGCGGCCGCGGCTGCCCGGGTGAAGCGGATTGCCCTCGATTTTGCGGACGGTCAGGTTCTCCTTGTCGACGTAGGCGATGATGCCGCACGCCGACTCGCAGTTGAAGCAGATGCTGGGGACGATCCAGTAGTGCCGCTTGTCTTTCGTCGGCCAGCTCGTCGACTCGAAGTCGACATAGTCATCCCACTTCGACGGGTCGGGATGCGAGCGGAACACAGGCATATGAGATTTCAGGTTTCAGATTTCATGATAGCGGAACGCTCTGTCCCGCCTCCACCCAGACATATTCCCACGCGAAGGTGCCGGCGAGTGCGAGCACGGCGCCCGACGCCGCCACCGGAGACGATCCCGTTTGCGTCGTCGTGAGCAGCATCGCGAGCGGCAGGAGGCCGCCGCCGACGATGGCGCCGCCCCAGAAGAGACGGGCGAAGGCGCCGCGCCGGATCGCGGCGATCGCCAGCGCGTGATGTCGCGTCTTGCTCCTCGTCAGCAGGTTGGGAACGACGAGAAGCGCGAGATGCGCCGCGAGCGCGCCGGCGAGCGCGATCGTGATGCGCGGCAGCGCGCCGGCGTCGCCGGTGACGACCGCGGCCAGCGCGAGCACCGCGGCGCCTTCGGCGATCGCCTGCGCGAGCAGGTCGAAGGTGGCGTGCGGCCCCTGCCAGAGATCGCGCGCGAGCCCCTGCGCGAACAGGAATCCTGTGTAGCAGGTCGCGAGCATCGACACGACGACGGCCGGCCAGACCAGGGCCTGCACGACACCGGGGAAGCCCAACCACGCGGCGGCGATCCATAGCGTCGCGATCGCGCCGTGCGCGGCGAGAAAGTACGTGCCCCACACGATCCACGACTTCCAGTTCGGGCGCGCGAGAATGTAGTAGAAGCGCTCGGGCCGCTCGAGATCCGCGATGAGAATCCCGGCGGTGCCCGTGATGAACGTGAGCGAGATCGCGGGCCCAATCAGGCCGGTGAGCGCCGATCGATCGCCGAGCCACCAGAGGATGGCCGTGACCAGCATGGCGCCTGTACCGATGCCCTTGGCGAGCAGGTACACCGCCATGTCGAAGCCCCACGGCTTCGCGTGCGGCGTGTCGTAGTCCACGCGGGCGTCACCGGGCCGCGACGGATCGGGCGCCGGCGAGCCAGGCGGACGCAACAGCACCTGGCCTTCCTTGTACATGAACGGCCGCGTGGCGATCTCCGGCTGGAGGACGCTCTCGTCGGCGCCGATGTAGAACACCTTCGGGATCGTGCCCTTCTCCGGTTTGCGCACGGAGGCGAGCTCGCGCCCGGCGATTCTCGCGACCTCGCTCGTCGGATCGTCGAGGTCGCCGAAGATCCGGCATTCCGTCGGACAGACGCTCACGCAGGCGGGCAGCAGCTCGTTCTCGACGCGGTTCGCGCAGAAGTTGCACTTCTCGGCCGTGTGCGTGTTGGGATCGATGAAGAGCTGATCGTAGGGACACGCCGCCATGCACGCGCGGCAGCCGATGCAGGAATCGCCGTGGAGATCGACGATGCCGTCGCGGCGCTTGAAGAGCGCGTTGGTCGGACAAATCGTCATGCACGGCGCATCGTCGCATTGATTGCAGAGGACCGGGAGGAAGAATCGGCGCGTGTTGGGGAAGGTGTCCTTCTCGACCGTCTTGACCCAACAGCGATTCACCCCAATCGGGATGTCGTGCTCGGCCTTGCACGCGATCGTGCAGGCGTGACAGCCGATGCACTTTCTGAGATCGATGGCGAACCCGTAGTTGGGCATCCGAGATTTGCGAATATACCACGCGTACAGAGACACAGAGGGTACGGAGGCACAGAGGCAGAGGTCAAGCAACCACAGAGGCACGGAGGCACAGAGATCTTTCTTGGACGGCGTCGCACGACCCGGCCGGCGGAGCCGGCCGGGAGCCAGTCAGAAGAACCGTGGGAAAAGCAAACGACACGACACACGCGTTTATTTTTCCCACGGTTCTTCTGACTGGCCCGCCGCTTTGCGGCGTCGTGCGACCCATCACAGAACCATCCGTCTGATCCCGTCCTTCAGGAGCCGAGAATGGAAGTTGATCAGCAGGCCGACTCGCTTGCCGGTTAGACGAAGATAGGTGAGGAGCTGAGCTTCAAACACGGGGAGCACGCTCACGACGCTCTTGACCTCGACGACGACGAGATCCCCGACGATGAGGTCGATTCTGTATTCGCCGAGCAGCCTCCCCTTGTAATAGGCAGGCACACGCGATTGGCGCACGAACGTCACGCCGCAATCGTCGAGCTCGATGCACATCGCGGTCTCATAGATCGGTTCGAGCAGGCCGGGCCCGAGCACTCGGTGGACCTCGATCGCCGCTCCGATGATGCGCGACGTCAGCGGGCTCAACCCGTCAGTCTCTGGGTCTCCGTGCCTCTGTGGTTGATTCATCTCTGAGTCCCTCCGTGTCTCTGTGTCTCTCCGTGAAACATCTCCAGGGCCGCCTGCCGCTCGGCAATCGGCACGAGCGGAAACGTCCCGAGCACGTGCTCGAGCTCGGCCGGCGTCAGCTGATACAGCCCGGCGACCCGCGCGTTCAGTGCGGCCAGCGCGGCGGAATCGGGCCGGCGCGACAGGAGGCGGCTGAGCGCCGCAATGTCGCGCGCGGCTGCAGGAGCGCGCTCGGCGGTCGGAATCGGCAACTGCTCCACGGTCCCCGTCGTCACGTGCGTCGTGACGCGAAGGCGCACCAGGTAGTTGACGACGAAGCTGTTGAAGAGACCGCAGAGGAAGTGCTGCGAGCGTGACGGGAGCGGCGTGCGGAGGCAGAACACCGTGTGCGTGGACGCGCAGTGCGCCGGAAGCACCGCCGCGATGAGCGTGAGGCGGTTCGTGGCGCTCGCGACGTCGCGATACGCGAGCCGTGGGTGCTCGTGACGATCGGAGCGGAGCAATCGACGTGCGTCGGCCGCCCCGATGCTGTGGCGGACCGAGCCGAGCACCGCGCGGAACGGCTCGAGGTGCTTGCCTTCGACGACCGGCAGGCCGTGACGGGCCGGGCGAAACGCCGCGCGATCGTCGCTCGCGTTGAGCTCGCGTCCGAATCGCGCGGACCATCCCTCTGAGCTGCCGAGCGGAGGAAAGAGCGCCGCCGCGCGCTCGACGATCCCGAGGTCGGTCGCATCGCGCAGATGGGGGATGGCGAGGCCGGGCCCGGAGATCCGTTCGAGGAGCGCCGGCGTCAGGTGGACCGGAAACCACGGCGACGTGTCCGCGGGCTCCTCGCCCACGGACTCGAGTCTTTCAGGGTCGTCCAGCCCGAGCCGGCAGGCCATGCGCCGCGTCGCCACGCCCGGCGACGCGGTGACGAGCACGAACCGTACGCTGCGGTGGATCGGAAAGACGCCGCGATGATTGTCGAGGCCGACAATCGCGTCCACGTCGCAGCGGGACGTGAGCATCCGCCGCAGCGGCGCGCTGCCGTGATCGCTGAGGAGACCCGACGGCAACACGAGCCCGAGCCGCCCGCCCGCTTTCGTGAGCGCGACCGCGCGCTCGACGAAGAGCTGATACCGGTTCGCGTGGCCGTCCGACTGTGCCGTGTAGACACCGGCGTCCCGCGTGAACCGGATCACGGGCGCCATGTCGAGCCGGGCGCGGGATCGCGCGTCGGTCGCGCCGGCGTCGGCGCGAATCATGTCCCAGGGCGGGTTGCCGAGCACCGCGTCGAAGCCCGCGGCCGGCAGGCGGCTGCCGCGGGCGTCGAAGAACACCTCTGGGAACTCAAGCTCCCAGTGAAAGAACCGGCGCGCCGCGCCGATGGCATCCGCCGCGGCGAGATGGTCGTTCGCCGTTTTCGAGGGCAGCGCTCCATGTCCGGTGAGGATGACGTCGGAGAGCGCTCCGAACGCCGCGGCTGGCGCGGCGTCCTTTCCCGCAAACCATGCCGCGCACCACAGGTGCGCGAGGCGCTTCCAGCGCGAGAGCGCGGCCCGTGGCGCCGAGACAGCGGCGAACGCCCGTTCCTTGGCGCGCACGTGCTCCAGCGTGTCGTTCGGCGACGATTCGAGCGAGAAGCGGATCGGCAACGCTTCGCGCAGCGCGTCGCCAACCGCCGCGTCGCCAAACAGCGGCAGGTCCTCTTCGACCGCCGGGCGGACGCGCGGGTTCGGCGGGTGCCGGAGATTGGCCACCCACGCCCCGAGCAGGCTGTCGCCGACCTGCAGCCGGTGATCGAGAAAACTGAGCGGGCGATCGGCGGCGAGCGTAGCGAGCCACAACGACAGGCGCGCGAGCTGCACCGCCATCGGATTCAGATCCACGCCGTACAGACACCGCTCCGCGACCGTCCGCCGAATCGCGGCCCGCTCGGCCTCAGAGAGGTCGCCGGCGTGGCAGCCGCCCGTGCGCACGAGCGCGCCTTCGTACGCGTGGGCGAGGTACCGGCACGCGGCCACGAGAAACGCGCCGCTCCCCATCGCCGGATCCACGATGCGAAGCTGGAGGATTGTGTCTGGCGTCGCGTCCCGCACGAGCGGACCGAGCGTCCGCCGCACCAGATAGTCGGCAATCGGCTGAGGCGTATAGAACGTGCCGGTGGCCTTGCGGATGCCGGACCCCGACTCGAGCGTCACGACATGGCGCTCGACGCGCGGCTCGTAGTCGAGCAGCGTTTCGTAGACGGCGCCCAGTTGCTCGACGCCGAGATCCCGATACGCGATCCGCTCGCGTCCGGCGCGGTCCGGCGTCGCTCTCGTCGAGAGCGCCATCACGGCGCGCCGCGCGGCTTCATCGTCCAGGCCGCGACGCTCGGCGAGCGGCGTGCGCGCAGGAGCGAACAGGCGGCCGTTGAAGGGCGTCACCCGCAGGTCTCCGGCCCGGCAGCCGGCGTGGGCCAGGCGGGCGATGGCGCGGAGCGCATCCCAGAGGCCGGGCGTCCGCGGCGATCGCTCGGCCGCGTCGCGAAGCGCCTCGAGGCTGTAGCTTTCCCGGTAGATCGGATGCCACAGCGGCACGAGCGCGCGCGCCTCCGCAAAGAGCAGGAAGAGCATGCGGTAGACGATCGTCAGCGCCTGTTGGAAGCTGTCGTCGATCGAGGATCCGCGCGCGACCTGGCCGTTCGCGACGAGCGCGCGCACCACCTCGCGCGACGCGGCGAGGACGCCGTCGCTCAGCGACTGGCAGACGCCGGACGCGTGGCGATCGGAGGCGATGACCAGCGCGTGGAGCGATCCGGGGTCCGCCGGATCGGCGCCGAGCGCCGCGGCGCCGGCGGTTCGCCACAGCGCGGCGAAGCAGGCCTGCTGGTCGATCGCGAGATCGAGATCGAACTCGAGGTACCGCCGCGCATAAAGCCGGCTGGCGTCGACGATGCGCAGGCGGAGGCCATCGAACAGGAGACACCAGCGCGCGGAGCGCCGGCTCGCTTCGGTGACCGCGGCCCGCCAGAGCGGATCGAACGGCTCACCCCAGGGCGCGACCAGCAACGCCACCGAACGGCCGCCGGATCCGAGCGTCGCGGCCAGCGCCGGTCCCGACGCGTCCACGCGCGCTGGCGGTTCGAAGCCAAGCGCGGCGAAGAGCGGCGCCGCACCAGCCTGAAGGAGCGCGCGTGGCGTCGAGGCGGGGCCGAGCGCGGCGGCGCGCGCGCGCCAGACGATCAACTCGCGCCGGGCGCGCTCGACGGATGCGAGGTCGGCCGCCACCGGCAGTTGGCTTTCGATGAAGGCGCCGGACAGCAAACGGCCGTCGACTCCGGTCAGCATGACTACGGAAACACGGCGAGCAGGAGCCGTGCGGGTCCGATGATCGTCGCGGCGGATCGTTCGAGCGCGGCGAGGCGATCGACCGCTGAGCGGTGGGCCTCCGCGCTGACGGCGGACGCCTGCTCGCGCCGGCGCTCGGCGCGGCGATCGAACAGACCGGGCTGAAACGCGCTGCGGTCCGCCTCGCGGGAGCCCGCCGCGATCGCCTGTTCGCGGAGCCTGCGGGCCGAGGCGAACGAGCGAGCGGCGGCTTCGGCCGCCTCGCGCCAGTCGCGGACGTCGGCGTCGACGAGCGCGCGCGCATCGGCGTCCAGCGCGTGAAGAAGGATGTCGATCCACGCGCGGGTTCGAGGCCTCGCGAACCCGGAGAGCTGGATCGTGATCGCGGCCAGGCGCGACTCGACAGTCCGGCTGGTGCCGTCTTCGCAGGCGATCCGCCAGATGAGCAGAGCGCGTCGCCCGAGTCGCCGCCGCAGGCCGGCGCGTCGCGCCACGAGGACCCACGGGCCGTCCGCTTCGAGTGTCAGGAGCGTCTCGCCATCCCCATTGCGACAGCGCGATCGCGCCCCAGCCAGCCGTGCCGCTTCAGCCTCCGCCTCCGCCCGCAGGCTCACCATCATCATCGTCATCGTGGGGATCTCCGGCGATCGCAAGCCGCGCGGTGGTGCGTTCTTCGTCCGAGCCGATCGGGTCGGGGGCACCAATCTCCGTGTTCGCAATCGCGATGCGCGCTCTGAGTCTCGAAAGGATCCGGGCCTCGCCGGTGCCGGCGGCAATCAAGTGAAACGCGTGAACGCGCCGCCGCTGACCGATGCGGTCGACACGCCCGATGCGCTGCTCGAGGCGCATCGGGTTCCACGGCAGCTCCAGGTTGATCACGAGCCGGCAGGCGTGATGCAGGTTGAGGCCTTCGGCCGCGGCATCGGTGGCGAGAAGAACGGTCCGATCCCCGCGCGAGAACTCGGTAAGGGCCGCTTCGCGTTCGTCGCGCGCGAGGCCGCCGTGCAGGACGGCCACCGGCTGCTTGAGCGATCGCCGAACGTGCAGCAGCGTGTCGCGGTATTCGGTGAAGACGACGGCCGGCTCGTTCGCGCGGCGGAGCAGGCGGCCGAGCGCCGACAGCTTGGTTTCGCGCATCGACGCGCGCCGGGCGGCCGCCGCGAGCGCGGTCAGCATCCGGCGTTCGCGGACCGGATCCGAGAGACCGACGCCAGAGGGCCACGCCGGCGGCTCGTCGGCGGACACAAGGTCCCCCTGAGGATCCCCGATCGGAAGCGCGAGCTGCTCGGCATGGACGGATTCCTCCGACGTGCACAACGCCTCGCACCGGCGATCGACCGACTGTGCGAGGGACCAGGCGCTCGACAACGCGCGCTTGTGGAGCACCGCCAGCGCCAGCCACGCGTCGCGCTGCGAACGGCCCCCTTCACCGCGGACCGCGTCACTGTAACGCGCCAGCAGCGCGTGCATCTGCCGTTCGTCGGAGGTTGGCCGCACGCGGACCGCGTGGACCCGCCGGCTCGCGTCGATGCCGACGTCCGCGCGAGTGCGGCGAAAGACGAGCAGCGGATCGTCGGCAGCGGCGCCGAGACCGCAAAGTGAGGCGAACGATCGACGATCGCCGCTGTGGGGCGTCGCGGTGAGCAGCAGGACGTACGCGGCGCGGGATGTGAGTCGCTGCACGGCGTCCTGTCGATCGGAATCGCCCGCCACTCCGTGCGCCTCGTCCACGATGACGAGATCCCACGTGCACGAGGTGACCGCCGGCAGCACCTCCGGCCGCTTGACGTAGTCGATCGACGCAATCGCGACGGCGGCCGTGGACCAGGGATTGACGCCGACCGGCAGCATCGTGGCCATGCGCCGCAGGACGCGCGCGTCCACGCTCGGCGCGTCGATCGAGAAACGCGCCGCGAGCTCCTGCGACCACTGTTCGCGCAGGCCGGCGGGCGTCAGGATGAGGATGCGGTCGATCGCACCGCGAGCGAGCAGCTCGGATGCCACGAGCCCTGCCTGAATCGTCTTGCCAAGGCCGACATCGTCCGCCAACAGCAGTCGCGAGCCCAGGCCGCGAAGAACGGCCAGGGCCGGCTCGAGCTGGTGCGGCATCAGCTCGATGCGCGCGCCGACGGCGGAGCGCAGCGCGCCGGGCGGCACATTGGTCGACAGCAGCGCGCGGCAGGCGCGGCTCCAGCGCCGGCGGCTGACGATCCGCGGACGGCTCCGCCCCTCGATGGGCTCGATCGTCTCGAACGGCGTCAGCACGCGACGTTGGACGCCGGCATAGGGCGGCGCGACGCCTGACAGCGTGACCACCTGGCAGTCTTCGTACGCGCGGACGTCGAGGATGCGCCAGCGCGCGCCACGGACGCGCACGTAGCGTCCGGCTTCAGGTGGACCCTGATTCGAGCTCGGTGGAGAAATCTGCATCCCGCATCGGCCGCTCCCTGGCAAAACCTGCTGCCCCGCACGATGCGAGGCATTTGGAATCAAGGACTTGCGTGTCGCGAGCCGGCCGGATGCGGATTGAAGGGCAACGGCCGTGCCGGAATCTTGTTACGCTGGCCGCTCGACTGGTGTGTCTTCGCCGTCCGTGATTTCGTCCAGCTTGGCCAGCAGCGCCGCGAACCCGCACTGATTCGGGTCGAAGAATCCCCATTCGTCCTGGACCGGCTTGTTCCTGGACCTCGCGCTGCGCTGGTGGATCGGCTCGGCGGCGACGGGCGCCGCCGCGCGTGGCGCCTCGAGCGGTGGCCGCGACGTCTCGATCGCCACGCCTTCCATCAGGGGCCAGAGTTGGCGCGCGCTGAACGGCACGGCCGTCCACGGTTCCGCCTCCGGCTCGTCGTCGATCGGTTCTGCCTGCTCTTCCGCGTGAGCGGCTTCCTTGTGGGCGACCGGATCCTCGTCGGCGAGCTCGGCGAACTCCGCGAGCTCCGCCGCGAATTCGGCGAGCGCCGCGACTTCGGCAGCAGCCGCGACCTCGGCAACCTCGGCGCCCTGCGGAACTTCGGCGACCTCGTCGATCGCGCCGATGCTGATGCCGCCGATGACGCCCTCGTCCAGCAGCGACGAGAGATCGAGCTCGATCGTGTCGTCGGTCTGCTCGTCGACAGCCGCGTCCTCCTCGTCGACCTCGACGATCTCGAAGGCCGGGAGCAACTCGCGCTCGAACGCCGGCGCGATCTCCGGCTCGAAGGCCCGCGCCGCCGCGGCCCCCAACTCTGCGGCGAGCTCGGGTTCGGGTGGCGGCATCGCGCCTGGCGGCACGGCCACGGCTTCAACTGGCGCGCACGGCTCGTCGACCACCGGTCCGACGACCGCATCGAGGTCGAGCCGCTTCGCCCGTTCGGTGGCCGTGCGCTCCAGGTAGGCGGCGCACTGTTCCGCGAAGACCGCCGGATCGCAGCCGTCGAGAACGAGCGGCTGCGCGCGGAGCAACGCGGCGAGCATCCCGCGGCTGCGGTCCGCGCGCGGCCTCGGCGGCGCCAGCACGGGAATCGTCAACGTCTGGACGTGAGCCGCGGCGCCGTCGAGCGCGCGCAGCCGGTCGGCCAGCGCGCACTCGTCCCTCGGCGACAGCAGCGCCGAGGTCAGGATCAGATCCGGCACGCGGTCGCCGAGCGCCGCGAGCGCGTCTTCCGCCGTGCCGGCGAGCACGAGCTCGGCGTGGAGGCGTCCGCGCACCATCGCGTTGAGCTGGTTCGCCTGACGCCGGTCCGGTTCGATCGCGAGAATGAGGGGCATCCTAGGTCCGCAACATGAACAGCACGAGCACGGTGGCGGCCAGGGCGAAGATCATCAGCGGCGCATGCTCGAGGCTCTGATCGCGCGCAGCCTCGAAGACGACCGACGCGAGATCGCGAACCTGCGCGCCGGCGCTCGCCAGCTGCGCCGACGGCTGTGCGCTCGATCGCAGCGAGATCTGCTCGCGCACGCGCCCGTCGACAATCACGAGCGCCAGCAGCAGGATGATCAGCGCGCCTACTGAGACGAGTGCGTCGCCGGCCGCGCGTCGCATGCGCGCCACTCCTTCCACCAGGGGCTCCACCAACACGGGCGAGATCGCAAATGCCGTTCCGTCGCGCCGCGCGCGGCGACCGATCGGAAACGGCGCGAATTTCGCCGAGTCTTGCACGATCACCGTTCCGTTACCGGCCGCTGTTCCATTTCGCCACGCCCCTCTTCGCACGGATTTGGCCGGCGGCGTTACGAATGTGCGGGCCGCGGATCGCCCGCGCTCGGTCGCGATCGCGCCGTTGGTTGCGCGCGCCGGCGCGCGGTAACCATCCGTGCGCGCTGTTGTTTACGGTTCCGCGCGATCGATCGCGCGGCGATCGTGGCACAGCCGTTGCGACCTGTCCCGATGCGTCGCGCGATCGCGCAGAACGCGTGACCGCATTTCGCACACACGGCTTGGCGCGTCGAACGACGCGCAGGAGGACACGTCACATGGATCTCATCACTCGTTTGCGCACGCTCGTTCGCGACGACACCGGGCAGGACCTGCTCGAGTACGCGCTCCTGGTGGCGCTCATCGCGCTGGTCGCGGTCGGCGCGATCACGGCGGCCGGCACCAGCGTGAACACGATCTTCAACAACATCGCGGCCGCGATCTGACCGCGAGACGCGTCGTCAGCCGTCAGTCGCGTGGCTGGCGGCTGACGACCACAGATCGCGATCGCGGACCGACGAGGAGTGGCCATGCAACACGTATTGGCGGCCGTCGCGCGCCTGGCGGACGAGAGGGACGGCCAGGACCTGCTCGAGTACGGACTGCTCGCCGCGCTGATTGCGGTGGTGGCGATGGTCGGCGTCTCGACGCTCGGCCAGCAGATCAACACGGTGCTGTGGCAGACCATTGTCCAGAACTTTTGATCCCCTCGTCGTGTCGGTCCTTGCCGCGTGCGGCGGCTCGAGTGCCGCCATTGACCTGCGCGCGCGGCGCGTGCCCAACCCCATGACGGCCGGCATCGCGCTGCTCGGGCTGACGCTCGCGGCGGTCCACGCGACCGGCGTCGGTATCAGCGGCGCCGTCGGCGGCTTCGCGCTCGGGTTCCTGCTGATGCTGCCCGGACACCTCGTCGGCGCGACGGGCGCCGGCGACGTGAAGCTGTTCGCGGCGCTCGGCACCATGCTCGGCCCGTCGCGGACGGGCGTGGCCTTCGTCTACACGGCGATCGCCGGCGGCGCGCTGGCCCTCCTCGTCGCGCTGCAGCGCCGGCGCGTGCGCCAGACGCTGGCGAGGACCGCGGCGCTCGTGCGGACCGCCGGAACGGCTGCGGCGGAGATCGAGCGGCCGGCGGAAGACAACCGGTTCGCGTACGCGCCCGCGATCGCGCTCGGCGCAGTCGCGGCCGCGATGGGGCTGTAACCATGCGAGTGCTGAAGAACGAACGGGGCCAGGCGCTTCTCGAGACCGCGCTGACGCTGCCGCTGCTGCTGCTCGTCTCGGTGTCGATTTTCGAGTTCGGCCGGGCCTACCAGACGTGGCAGGTGCTGACTAACGCGGCGCGCGAGGGCGCGCGCGTCGCCGTGCTCCCGAACGCGCTGGCCGACGACGTCCGGGCGCGGGCCGTGGCCTACATGACGTCGGGACAACTGCCCGACGCCGGCAGCGCGACGGTCGACGTCGACCAGAACGCGACGATCTCGATCGGGGCGACCACGGCGACCGCCTCGCTCGTGACGGTGAGCTATCCGTTTCAGTTCATCGTGCTTCAGCCGATCGCGCGGCTCGTCGTCTCCGGCTCGACGCTCGGCACGCCGTTCACGCTGATCGCGGCGGCCGAAATGCGGAACGAAGCTCAATAATCAGGGGGACTGGAGACTGTCATGGCGCGGATGCGCGTGTTCCTGGTGTTCGTGCTCGCGATTACCGTCGGCGGCGCGTTCGCGTTGGCGACCTATAACTACGTCCAGAAGATACCGGCGAAGACCGTGACGATTCCGACCAGGCCGGTCGTCGTCGCCGCCGCGGACCTCGAGATCGGCACGGAGCTCTCGCGCGACGACATCCGCATCATCGACTGGCCGGCCAATGGGGTCCCGGCCGGCGCGATTGGCGATCCGAAGGACGTGATCGGCCTCGGCCTCATCCTGCCGGTGATCCAGAACGAACCGATTCTCCCCATGAAGCTCGCGTCGAAAGAGGCCGGATCCGGCCTGCCTCCAGCGATTCCACCGGGCCTGCGCGCCGTGTCGGTGCGCGTGAACGAGGTGATCGGCGTCGCCGGCTACGTGCTGCCCGGCACGCGCGTGGACGTGGTCGTGACCCTCAATCCCAGCGACAAGCACAGCGACATCACGTCGAAGGTGATCCTGACCAACGTGCAGGTGCTCGCAGCGGGCACCAAGATTGATCGCGACACCGACAAGAACAAGCCGATGCCGGTGAGCGTCGTGACGCTGCTGGTCGAGCCGGAAGAAGCCGAGCGCCTGACGCTCGCGAGCAGTGAAGGCAAGATTCAGCTCGCGTTGCGCAACCCGCTCGATCGCGCCACGCCGGCGACGCGCGGCATCCGGCCGGCGGCGCTTCTCGGAGCGGCGCCGATCGTCCGGTCCATCGCGCGCACCCGCGTCGCCCAGGCCCCCAAGCCTGACGCGCCGGGCGCGCCGGAACCGGCGACGGTCGAAATCATCCGCGGTGACAAGCGCGCACGCGAAGTCGTGCGGCAGGAGAACTGACATGGGCCTCGTGGGTCAGGTGGGCCGGGTAGGTCGGGTAGGTCGGGTGGGCCGGGTAGGTCGGGTGGGTCGAATGGGGATCGCACTGCTCCTGCTCGTCGCCGTGGTGGGCAGCTCCATCGTCTACGCCGCTGACGGCGACAGCGTGAACCTGATGGTCGGCCGATCCACGGTGCTCGACACCGGCTCGCCGATCGCGCGCGTGTCGCTGACGAGCGCCGACGTCGCGGATGCGCTCGTCACGTCCGCGAACGAACTGCTCATCAATGGCAAGACGCCGGGCACGATCTCCATGTTCGTGTGGAACCGGGCCGGCGCGCTCCGGCGCTACGAGGTCGTCGTGCAGCGCGATCTGGTGCGTCTCAACGATCAGATGAAGCAGCTGTTCCCGGGCGAGACGATCGACGCGCAAAGCAGTGGCAAGGGGATCGTGCTGTCCGGCTCGGTGTCGAGCAAGGACGTCTCCGACAAGGCGGTGACCGTCGCGGGCGGGTACGCCGAGAAGGCCGACCAGGTCGTCAGCCTGCTGCGTGTGCAGGAAAGCACCGCCAGCAACCAGGTGCTGCTGCGCGTGCGCTTCGCGGAAGTGAGCCGCAGCGCCATCACGGACCTTGGCGCGTCGCTCTTTACCGGTGCCGGCGGCTACAAGAACTACCTGGCGCGCACCACGACCCAGCAGAACGCCGCGCCCTCCTTCGCCCAGGGCACGCAGCTCGCCGATCCCCCGGACAAGCTGGTCTTCAGCGACTTCCTCAACCTGTTTCTCTTCGACACGGCGCACCAGCTGGGCACCGTGATCAAGGCGCTGCAGTCGAAGGGCCAGTTCCAGTCCCTCGCCGAGCCGAACCTGGTGGCGGAGAGCGGCAAGGAAGCGAGCTTTCTCGCCGGCGGCGAGTTCCCCGTGCCGATCGCGCAGGGCACGGGCGGGAATGTGGCCATTTCCGTGCAATACAAAGAGTTCGGCGTGCGATTGAACTTCACACCGGTCATCCGCGGCGATCGCGTGCACCTCAAGGTGCGTCCCGAAGTGAGCACGCTCGACTTCGCGAACGGCGTCGTGCTGCAGGGATTCCGGATTCCCGCGCTCAGCACGCGTCGCACGGAAACCGAGCTCGAGCTGCAGGACGGGCAGACCTTCGCCATCGCCGGCCTGCTCAACAACACCATGAACTCGACGCTGCAGAAGATTCCGGGCATCGGCGACATCCCGATTCTCGGGCTGCTGTTCAAGAGCAAAGCGGCGCAGAAGGACCAGACCGAGCTGGTCGTCATGATCACGCCGCAGATTCTGCCCAGGAGCTCGCCGGGCGTGACCACGGCCCTGCCGCGGACGCCCGAGCCGTTCCTGGCGCCGCTGCCGGCCAAGAAGACAGTGGAGCCGCTTCCGCCGGCCTTCGCGCCGCCCGCAAAACCGGTCGCCTCCGCCTCCGCCGTCGCCGCTCCGGCTCCCACCCCCCCGGCGGCCGACCTCGACCCCGCCGCCGCAGCCGCGAAAGTCGCAGCCCTCGTCCCGACGACGCGTCGGATGACGAACGCGGACACGTCGCCGTCGCGGCCCATCGTGACCCCCGCCTCGGCCGTTTCGCGTCCGCTCAGCGACGCGGAACGCGCGGTCCTCGACCGTGCGCACAAACAGGAACAGGCGGCCGCGGCCGAGAACAAGGCGAAGCAGGCCGACGAGGACCGCCGTAAGGCCGCCACGCAGAAAAAGGCGCAGGAGAAGCTCGCCCGCGAGCAGGCCAGGCGCGACGCGCAGGCAGCGAAGCGCCAGGCCGAGATCGACAAGCAGGCAGCGAAGCGCCAGGCTGAGATCGACAAGAAAACGCAGAAGTCGGTGGCGGAAGCCCAAGCCAGGCTGAGGGCGGCTCAGGCGGCCTACGAGGCCGAGATCACCAAGGCGAAAAGACACTAGGGGGCTGTATGCGACATCGCCTTCATCATCTGAGACGCGACGAACGCGGCATGTCCTTCGTGTTCGTGGGCCTCGGCTTCATGGGATTCCTTGCAGCGACGACGCTGGCGATCGACGTGGGGATGTTCATGACCGCCCGGTCGCAGGCGCAGAACGCCGCGGACGCCGGCGCGCACGCCGGCGCGGTCGCGCTCGCGCTGAACAGCTACACCGATCGGACGCCGACCGGACCGGCCGTGCAAAGCGCGCTCAACGCGGCGCTCGCCAATCAGGTCATGGGCCGCGTCCCGTCGACCGAGGCGAGCGACGTGACGTTCCCGCTGAGCCCGTCCGGCGCGGACGACCGCGTGCAGGTCGTCGTGTACCGAGACAGCGCTCACGACAGCGCCGTGCCCACCCTGATCGGATCGATCTTCGGCGTCAACACCGTCGACATTTCCGCGACAGCGATCGGGGAAGCCTCGCCAGCCAACGCGATGACCTGCGTGAAGCCGTTCATGATTCCCGACAAATGGCAGGAGAACAACCACCCGCCGAACAGCACGTTCGACAAGTACAACAACAAGGGTGTTCTGCTGAGCGATGCGGATGTGTACCACGATGCCAACCGCGCGGACTACACCGGCTACACCACCGCGCGGGACGCCGGCACACAGTTGACCCTTCGCGCCGGCACGGGTGACCAAATCAACCCGAGCTTCTACTACTCGTGGAAGATGCCGGGTGACATCGGCGGCGATTTCTATCGCGACAACATCGCCAACTGCAACCAGAACGTGATCGTCCAGGGCGCCCTGATCATTCAAGAGCCGGGCGACAAGACCGGTCCGACCATTCAGGGAATCCAGATGCTGATCGACAAGGATCCGGGAGCGTACTGGGATACGAGCTGCACGTGCGTGAAGGGGAGCGCCTACTCGGTCAGCCCGCGCGTGTTTCCGATTCCGCTGTACGACCCGGACTACTACGCCGACGGCAAAGCCAACGGCCGCGTAGCCGACTTCAAGATCGCGAACTTCCTCGGCTTTTTCGCCGAGCCGCCGGTCGGCAATTCGATTCCCGGCCGCATCACCCAGATCGTCGGCATGGTCGACACGACCGCGGGTGCTGCCCCCGCGAACACGTTTGCCAAAGCAATTCGGCTGGTCCAATAAGTCATGGCACAACTGGTCGGCCTCATCGTTTCGGAAGACGACGCGTTCAAGAAGCACTGTGGGCGTCTGCTGCGTGCCGGGGCGATCCCGGTCAGCGTGATCGACGATCGGCTGGCGCGCGACGGCGCGCCGCCCGACGTCGTCATCGTCGACACGCGCGGCGACGCGACGTCGGCGATGGGGACGATCGAGCGTCTGCGCGCGAGCGCCACCGGCGCCGGCATCTTCGCGGTCGCGCTGGTCGCGGAGCCGGACCTCATCCTCCAGTCGATGCGCGCCGGCGCGAACGAGTTCTTCACGTGGCCGCCTCCGGAAGAAGCGTTTCACGGCGCGATCCGCCGGACCGCGGCGCGCCGCGAGACGGCGCAGGGTCCGCGGCCGCCGGCGACGACGCTGGTGTTCTTCGGCGCGAAGGGCGGGGCGGGGACGACGACCGTGGCCGTGAACTGCGGCGTCGAGCTCGCGCGGCTGAGCAGGAAGTCGACCGTGATCGTCGACCTGAAATCGGGGCTCGGCGAGGTGGCGCTGTTTCTCGGCGTGCGGCCGCGTTTCAGCCTGCTCGACGCGATCGACAATCTCCACCGGCTCGATCGCGAGTTTCTGCGCGAGCTGGTGGTCACGCACAAGTCGGGGCTCGAGATCCTGGCCGGGTCCGACGAGTTCGATCGCCCGGGCGCGGCCGACGGCGGCGCCATCGAGGAGCTGCTGCGGCTGCTCGGCCGGCAGTACGACTACGTGCTGGTGGACGCCGGGAGCCAGATCAACTCGTGCACGGTCGCGGCGCTCTACGCGGCCGATCAGATGTTCCTGGTCGCCAACCCCGATGTCCCGTCGGTGCGCAACGCGCAGCGGCTGATCGATCGCGTGCGTCAGCTCGGCGCGTGCGGCGAGCGGGTGCGCTTTCTGCTGAATCGCGCGGCCGAGCCGTATCCGATCCCGGCCAAGCAGATCGAGGGCGCGCTGGGCCGCCCGATTCACCACACGTTTCCCAGCGACTACAAAACCGTGTCGACGGCGCTCAACTCCGGCGTCCCGCTCGCGCTGACGGGCGACTCGGACATCGCATCGCAGTTCGATCGCTTCACGCGCCGCATTCTTGGGCCGTCCGCGGACGTTCCCGCTGCCGCAGCGTCGAAGCGCGGATTGCTTGGCTTCGAAAAAATCGCATCGCTCTGGTAACCCCCCATGAATGCTGTCGCCCTCACCACGCCGACCGCCGGATCTCCAGGGTCCGGCCTCCGTACGCCGGTCGCGGCGGCGCCGCCGCGCCAGCAGTACCTCGACCTCAAGGCGAACGTTCATCGCAAGCTGCTGAACCGCCTGAACCTCGAGGCGCTCGCGCAGGCCGATCGCTCGCGCGCGGAGAGCGAAATCCGCATGCTGCTCGGCGAGCTGCTCTCGGAAGAGGGGACGCCGCTCAGCCTCAGCGAGCGCGAGACGCTCTTCGCCGAGATTGTGGACGACGTGTTCGGGCTGGGTCCGCTCGAGCCGCTGCTCCGCGATCCGTCGATCAGCGACATCCTGGTGAACACCTACAAGCACGTCTTCGTCGAGCGCAACGGCGTCCTCGAACACGTGGCGGCGAACTTCCAGGACGACCGGCATCTGATGCGCGTCATCGATCGCATCGTCAGCGCCGTCGGCCGGCGCGTGGACGACAGCTCGCCGATGGTGGACGCCCGGCTGCCGGACGGGTCGCGCGTCAACGCCATCATCCCGCCGCTCGCGGTCGACGGTCCGCTGCTCTCGATCCGGCGTTTTCCGGCGGAACGGCTCAAGGCGGAGGATCTGGTCACGCTGCGCGCGCTCACGCGGCCGATGCTCGATTTCCTCGCCACCTGCGTGAAGGCGCGGCTCAACTTCCTCATCAGCGGCGGCACGGGCGCCGGCAAGACGACGCTGCTCAACGTGCTGTCCGGATTCATCTCCGAGCGCGAGCGCATCGTGACGATCGAGGATGCAGCCGAGTTGCAGCTCCACCAGGAGCACGTCGCGCGGCTCGAAACGCGGCCGCCGAACGTGGAAGGCAAAGGCGCCATCCGGCAGCGGCAGCTCCTGATCAACGCGCTGCGCATGCGGCCCGATCGCATCGTCGTCGGCGAAGTGCGCGGCGAGGAGTCGCTCGACATGCTGCAGGCGATGAATACGGGCCACGACGGCTCGCTCACGACCGTGCACGCCAACACTCCGCGCGACGCGCTGAGCCGCATCGAAACGATGATCGCCATGGGTGCGACGAACCTGCCGGAGCGCGCCATGCGCCAGCAGATTGCGTCCGCCATCCAGCTCGTCGTGCAGCAGACGCGCCTGAGCGACGGATCGCGCAAAGTGACGAGCATCTCCGAGATTACCGGCATGGAAGGCGACGTGATCACGATGCAGGAGATCTTCCTCTTCGAGAAGATGGGCGTGACGCAGGACGGCAAGGTCATCGGACGCTTCCGCGCGACGGGCGTGCGGCCGAAGTGCTGCGAGCGCCTGAAGGCGTCGGGCATCCATCTGCCCGCGGACATGTTCGAGGGCGTGACGGAGGTGCGCTGATGCTGCTGGCCCTTGCGGCGTTCGTGCTCGTGGCCGGGACCATCGTCGGCGGGTCCGCGGCGGTGACGTATCTGCCCGGCGTGCTGGCGAGCCGGCGGCTCGGCCGGCGTCTCCGCGACGTGTCGATGACCGGCGCGGACGAAGCCGCGGCGAAGGGCGGCGACGACGGGATCGTCAAGCGGCGGGAAGAAGGCCCGCTGCCGGCCGTCGATCGTTTCGTGTCGCGCACCGGTGCGGGGTCGCGCCTGGCCCGGCTGATCGAGCAGTCGGGCGTCCGCATCACGCCGAGCGCCGTCATCGTCCTGAGCCTCGTCCTCGGCGGCGCGGCGGCGGGTGCCGCGGCGATGTTCGCGCGGCCGCAGTACGCCCCGCTGGTCGCCGCGCCGTTCGGCCTCGCGGCCCCGTTCTTCTGGCTCGTGCACCGGCGGTCCTCCCGGCTGAAGCGATTCGAGGAGCAGTTTCCTGAAGCGCTCGACCTGCTCTCGCGCGCGATTCGCGCCGGGCACGCGTTTCAGACCGCGATGGGCATGGTCGCCGACGATCTGCCCGCGCCGGTGGGACCCGAGTTCAAGAAGACCTTCGACCAGCAGAACTTCGGCCTCCCGCTGCGCGACGCGCTGAACGAGCTGTCCGAGCGCCTGTCGCTGCTCGACGTGCGCTTCTTCGTCACCGCCGTGCTCATTCAGCGCGACACCGGCGGCAACCTCGCAGAGATCCTCGACAACCTGGCGCACGTCGTGCGCGAGCGGTTCAAGATCCGCCGTCAGGTCCGGGTGCACACCGCCCACGGCCGCTTCACGGGATACGTGCTGCTGGCGCTCCCCGCCGCGCTGGGCGTCGCGCTGTCGTTCATCAATCCCGAGCACATGAACCTGCTGTTTCGTGAGCACATGGGGCAGATGATGCTGATGGCCGCGATGGTGATGCAGACGGTTGGCTTCTTCTGGATCCGGCACGTGATCAAGATTGAGGTGTAGATCGTGGCGATGCTGATTCCGCTGCTCGCGTTCGTGTTCGCGTCGCTCCTGGTCGCCGCCGCCGCCATGGCGTTCGCGCCGGGCGGCGCGGCGGCGGTCGAGCGCCGCCTCGGCGAAGTGACGGGCACGGCGCCAAGAATGTCCGACAGCGATCTGGGTTTCGAGCGCGCGGTCGTGGACACAATCAAACGTCTCGGCCGCATGGCGCCGAAGTCGCCGTCGGAGATGGGCAAGCTGCGGCTGAAGCTGGTGTCGGCCGGCTATCGCGGAACGGAAGCGCTCGGTATCTTCTTCGGGATCCGGCTCGGCGTCGCGTTGACGGCTTTCGTCCTCGTCGCGACGCCGGTGCTGATGCGCCCGAACCTGCTGCTGGCGCTCGCCGCGTGTGCGCTCGGCTACCTCCTGTCGACGATGGCGCTCGCGCGCGTGGTGAAACGGCGTCAGCACCGGATTCGGCTCGGCCTGCCCGACGCGCTCGACCTGCTGGTGGTCAGCGTCGAAGCCGGCCTCGGTCTCGATCAGGCGATTCAGCGTGTGGCCGACGAGCTCGCGTTCGCGCATCCCGATCTCGCCGACGAGCTGCGGCTCATCAACCTCGAGCTGCGCGCGGGCAAAGGCCGGATCGAGGCGCTGCACAATCTGGCCGAGCGCACGGGCGTCGACGACATCGCGTCGCTGGTGGCGATGCTGGTGCAGACCGACAAGTTCGGCACGAGCGTCGCGCAGTCGCTGCGCGTGCACTCCGACACCGTGCGGACGAAACGCCGCCAGCGCGCGGAAGAGGCCGCGGCGAAAACCGGCGTCAAGATGGTGTTTCCGCTGGTGTTCTGCATCTTTCCCGCGATCTGGGTCGTGACGATCGGCCCGGCCGCGATCAAATTCGCCCAGGTGCTGTTGCCGATGGCCCAGAAATGAGCGCGACCGCTTCGCTGCTGGACCCGACGATCGCGCCGCCGCCGCCGCTCCCGCGCACGCTGGAGGAGGCGGGGCTCGCCGCCGACGAGGTCGAGCAGCTGCTGATCAAGACGCTCTACACCGGAGAAGCGAGCGGCCACCGGGTGGCGGAGCGGATGCGCCTGGCCTACACGATCCTCGAGCCGCTGGTGGAGAGAGCGCGTGCGGAGCGGCTGGTCGAAGTGCGCGGCGCCGCCGGATCCGGGTCCGCGGCCTACCGCTATGCCCTGACCGATCTGGGGCGCGATCGCGCGCGGCAGTATCTCGACATCAACCAGTACATCGGTCCGGCGCCGGTGCCGCTCGCCGCCTACGTCGCCGAGATGCGCGCGCTGAACGGATCGCGCGGCTACACCGACCGCGAGCGTCTGCGCCACGGCTTCTCACATCTGGTCGTCGGCGAGGCGATCCTCGAGCAGGTCGGTCCGGCGATCAACGCCGGGAAAGCGGTGTTTCTGTACGGGCCGCCTGGAAACGGCAAGACCGTGATCGCGGAAGGCATCGGCCGGGCGCTCGGCAGCGACATGTACATACCGCACGCGATCGAGGTCGACGGTCACGTCATCACGATGTTCGATCCCATCAATCACGACTCCCTCGAGGCCGACCGTGAGCCGTCGAGCATCGTGGCGGCCGCTCCGCGGGACCGGCGGTGGGTCCGCATCCGGCGTCCGATGGTCGTGGTCGGCGGCGAGCTGACGCTCGACATGCTGGACCTGACCTTCAACCCGCTCGCGAAGTTCTACGAGGCGCCGATTCAGCTCAAGGCGAACGGCGGCGTGTTTCTCGTGGACGATTTCGGCCGGCAGCGGATCCGGCCGCAGGATCTGCTCAACCGCTGGATCGTCCCGCTCGAGAGCCGCGTCGACTACCTCACGCTGCACACCGGCAAGAAATTCCAGGTGCCGTTCGACGTGCTGATCGTGTTCGCGACGAACCTCGAGCCGGAATCGCTGGCCGACGAGGCATTCCTGCGGCGCATCCCGTACAAGATCGCGGTTGACGATCCGACCGTCGAGGAGTTCACGCGCATCTTCGAGTTGAACTGCCGCCGCCGGCAGTTGCGCTTCCACCAGGTGATGGTGGCGTACCTCCAGCGTCGCCATTACGGTCCCGCCAACCGGCCGATGCGCGCGTGTCATCCCCGCGATCTGCTCGATCAGGTGACGGCGCTCTGCCGGTACCGCGGCATCCAGCCGACCATTACGCGCGAGCTGCTCGACCGCGCCTGTGCCTCGTATTTCGTGGACGAGGGGAAGGCCGGCCATGTTACGTGAGGTCGTGCGCGATCTCGCCGCGCGGACGCTCGTCGGCGCGCTGTTCGCGCTGCTGTCGGCGAACCTGCTCGGCGACTTCCTGCGAACCGGGCGCGCGACGGGCCTGCTGCTGCTGGCCAGCGAATCGCTCGTCGTCGTGCTGACGGTGGTGCGCCGCCGCGCGCACGTCGTCGATCGATCGGTAGGGGCGGGGATGCTGACCGCGCTGTCGGTGGCCGGGCCGCCGCTGGTCAGGTCGGCGACCGTGGCGCCGCTCGCGCCGGAGCCCGTCACCGTGCTGCTGTCGGCGATCGGCCTGCTGGTCATCGTCGCGGGCAAGCTGACGCTCGGCAGAAGCTTCGGCATCGCGCCGGCGAACCGCGGCGTCGTCGCGCGGGGTCCGTACAACGTTGTGCGTCACCCGATTTACATGGGCTACATCGTCACGCACTTCGCGTTTCTTCTGGCGCATCCCACGCCCTCCAACGGCGTCATCCTCGTGGTGGCCGATGTCGCGCTCGTCCTGCGCGCGCTCACCGAAGAACGCGTGCTCGGCGCGGACGCGCAGTATCAGGCCTACTGCCGCCGCGTCGGATGGCATCTGGTGCCGGGGGTGTTTTGAAGGGCTGAGGGCTGAGGGCTAAGGGCTAAGGGCTGAGGGCTGAGGGCCGGGGGCTGGGGGCATGCAAATCAAGAATGCGCGAACGGAACGTGTGATCGCGAGCGTGGTTGAAGTCGCGCACACGCGACGGTCCCGGCGGCGCGGGCTGCTCGGGCGCGACTCGCTCGATCTGTCGGCGGCGCTGGTGTTGTCGCCGTGCCGCGCGATTCACACGGCGTTCATGCGCTTTCCGATCGACGTCGCGTTCGTGGACCGTGACGGTCTGGTGACGCGCATCGTGTGCGACCTCGCGCCGTGGCGGCTGGCGATCGAGCCGCGCGCGCACGCGGTCGTGGAATGTGCAGGCGGCAGCCTGAGGCGCCGCGACGTGCAGCTTGGCGATCGCCTTTACTTGGCGGCCGCGGGCGAGGGCGACTCCGGCGCGCTCGGGGCGTCCTGGTCGGCGCGTTCCATCAGCCTGCGGATGACGGCTTCGAAGCCTGCCTGTTCGGGATCATAGAAGCCCCATTCGTCCTGGGCGGGGCGCGCCGATTGGGATGACGAGACGGACACCGGATTGGGTTCGGGATGTGGCACGTTACGGCATACCGCAAATCCCGTACCCTGGCGGCGCCTGCCGCCATTTCGCGCGATTCCCGAGAGCCTGACGCCTTCCTTATCTCTCCCGCTGACGATTCGGGCGATCCCTATTACGAATCTGCACTCAGCCGCGCGAAGGTGGCGCCGAGGTGGGCGGCCGGGTCGTCCCAGAATTCGACGACCCGCGGATGCCGATCGAGCGCGGCCTGCACGATGCCGCGCTGCACGCCGCGGCCGCGCCCGTGAATGACGCGCACCTCGCGCAGGCCGGCAGCCGCCGCCCGGTCGACGTACTCCTCGACGACCGACGGAATGTCGCGCGGGGCGAAGGCGTGGAGGTCGATCTCGCGTTCGATCGGGATCCGAACGGCCTCATCAGCCATTAGCCCTCAACCATTAGCCCTCAGCCCTCAGCCCTCAGCCCTCAGCCCTCAGCCCTCAGCCCTCAGCCCTCAGCCCTCAGCCCTCAGCCCTGTACTGCGCCGTCACCACCGTCTTGATCCCGCCGCGCACCGAGAAGTCGCCGATCACGGTCATGCGGCGCGGGTGAATGGCGGCGACGAGGTCGTCGAGAATCTGGTTGGTGACGTGCTCGTAGAAGATGCCGCGGTTGCGGAACTCGATCAGGTAGTGCTTGAGGGCCTTCAACTCGATGCAGTGCGCATCAGGCACGTAGGTGATGCGAATCTCGCCGAAATCGGGCAGTCCCGTCTTCGGACACACCGACGTGAACTCGGGACACTGAATCGCGATTTCGTAGTCGCGCTCCGGCCGCGGGTTGGGAAACGTTTCGAGCGTCGAGCTTGACATGGTGAAAATTCTAGCATTCCGGGCGGAAAATCGCGGTTTCGCGCGCACGGCCGATTGACACTGGCGAGAGCGGCGCGCTAGGATTACGGCGGTTTTTCTCAGTAAAACCGCCATTGGTGCTGCGCGCGCGGCGATCGGCGGTGAACATCACAGCGCGTCTTAGTGAGGGGGAACACCAATGGCTGACGCCCGCAGGATGGGCAAGTCCGAACTCTTTTCGCACTTTGCCGAACGGTTCGAAGTGAAGCGGACGCAGGCCCGCGAGTACTTCGACGAATTGACGGCGCTGGCGGAAAAAGAGCTGAAGCGCTCCGGCGAGTTCGTGCTGCCCGGAATGGTGAAGCTCGTCGTGCAGAAACGGAAGGCGCGCATGGGCCGCAACCCGGCGACGGGCGAGGCCATCAAGATTCCGGCCAAGACGGTCGTCAAGGCGCGGATTGCCAAGCAGCTCAAAGACGCGGTACTGCCCAGGAAGTAGGCGAGTGGTTCCCCCACACCACCTCACCCTGTAGATTCTGGCTGAGCGCGGCGCAGCGGCGGGTTTCCCGCCGGTGCGCCGCCTCTTCGTGGGGCCCGCCTGTTACGCCGCCGGAACCATCCGCGCCAGCATCCGGCTGTAGATCGTCGCCGGCACCAGACACGTCGTCCGGGCTTCCAGGTTCGTCACCGAATCGTCGTCCAGAATAATCCGGTCGCCCGGCCCAAGCAGAATCTCGGCGCTGTAGCGCCGCGCGCCGCGCAGCGTGCGCAGCTCGAAATACCGCACCGCCACCGTCGTGTCCTCGATGGCGATCGCGTCCGTTTTCACCAGTGTCCGAAACATCGTTCCACCCTCCTCACACGTAGCCCACTTGCCTCAGCTCGCGGCCGCCTGCGCGGCGCGATCGTCGCGCGCCGGAAAGCGCAGCGTGAAGGCTGTGCCGCGTCCGACCTCACTCTCGACGACGATCGTGCCGTTGAGCTGTTCGACGATGCGCTTGGTAATCGCCAGGCCGAGACCGAGGCCGTGGCGTTTGGTCGTGATGAAGTCGTCGAAGATGGCCGGGAGCCGCTCGGCCGGGATGCCCGACCCGGTGTCCACGACGCGGATCTCGACCTCGTCGCCGTGGCGCGCCGTCGCAATCGTCACGCGGCCGCCCGGCGCGGTCGCCTGGATCGCGTTGGTGATGAGGTTGCGGTACACGCGGCCGAGCGCGAAGCGATCGCCTTCGATGACCAGCGGGCTGGGGCCGTAATGCGTCTCGACCGCGACGCCGTTGCGCTCGCCTTCGACGCGCATCGCCTCGACGATCTCGGCGACCGATCCGTTCACCTCCATCGCGAAGCGCTCGATCGGCTTCGGCTTCACGACGTGGCGCAGGTCGTCCATGAACCGCTTGAGCGTCGAGAGCTCGCGCTCGATCGTGCGCCGGAACATGTCCTTCGATTCCGGATCCACATCGTCGCGGAGCAGCAGCCGCGTGCTGTTGCCGATGTTCTGAATCGGGTGCGACAGGTCGTGCACGAGGCCGGCGGCGACGCGCCCGAACATCGCCTGACGCTCCTGGCGCTTGACGTCCTCCTGCAGCTGGACGAGCCGATCGGCCATCGTGTTGAACGCATCGCCGAGCTCGCCGAATTCGTCGCCGGTCCGGATGTCCACGCGCGCGTCGAGCTGGCCGGCCGCGACGTCGTGCGTCGCGCGCTTGAGCGCCAGGATCGGGTTGATGAACGTCCGGCCGAACAGATACCCCACGGTGACCATCCCGAGCAGCGCGATCGAGATGGCGACGACGAGCTGCCGCTGGAGGACCGCGGCGTTGGCGTAGGCCTCGCGCGTCGGCTGCTCGACGATGACGCTCCAGCCGAGCTGCGGGATGCGGGCGGCGACGCCGAGCGCGCTGCGGCCGTCTTCGTCCACATATTCCTGAGCGATGGGCGTGGCGTCCTGCCGCGTTCGCGCGGCGGCGAACAGCTGGTGCCCGCTCATGTTGCGCGTCTGCGCGACGAGCGCTTTCTTGTCGGGGTCGCCGTGGGCAATCAGCGCGCCGTCGGGCGCGATCACCATGGCGTAACCGTGCTCGCCGAGCCGGATGCGGTCGACCATGCGCCACATCTCTTCGAGGCGGAACTCGCCTCCGAGCCAGCCGGCCGGCTCGTTGAGGCGCGTGAGGTGGATGGCGAAGACCGACGTCGGCAGCATGTCATCGTCGACGCGGATGGGTGACATCGAGACGCCGTTGATGGCCAGCTGCGCGTCCTTGGGAATCGTGATCCGCGGCTTGCCGATTCGGCTCGAGGCGATCATCGCGCCGCGCTCGTCGAAGAGGGTGATCTCGCGGAATTCGTGGAACTGCAGGACGTAGTTCTCGAGGATACGATCCTGCTGCCAGGTTTCGAGGCCGGTGTTCTGGAGGTCGGCCGCGAGCGCTTTCAGCAGCTCCGCGTTCGTGACGACGTACCGGCGGATTTCTTCGGCGGCGCGGTTGGCCACGTTCTGGTTGCCGCTGATGATGGACTGGCGTGTGCCGCGCTGGAGCGAGAGGATCGACACCGCGCCGTACGCGACGAGCGGCACCACGGCCGCGATGCCCAGCAGCAGGGCGAATCGCGTCGCGATGTGCCGGATTCTGAGCGTCATCAGTTACGGCTCGCCTGTTGCTTAGCCGTCGACGCCGGCTTCCAGAGACGCAGCGTGCTCCACACGTCGCGGCCCGGCTCCGCCGGCGGGACGACGAATCGGTTGCTGACGGCGCGGGCCCGGACCGACCATGCGAGGAAGATCGCCGGCGGGTCGTCCAGGAAGGCCTGTTGGAGCCCTGCGACCGCGCGGCGGTATTTGTCTTCGGAGGGCGCCTCTCTGACACGGTCGAGCGCGGCGTCGACCGTCGCGTTGCCGAACCCCGCCCAGTTCAGAGGGGTCTTCGAATGCCAGACCAAGTACGGCCGGAACAGTGTGGGGCCGCTGATGAACTCGATGAGCGCGGCCTCGTACTGTTTCTTTGTCGTCCGTTGAACAATTTGATCCTGACTGACCTCTTCCACGGCCATATCCACGCCAACCGAGGCGAGCTGGCGCTTTACCTCGATGGCGATTCGTTCGTTCACCGTGTCCGGCGGGACGAGACACGTGAAGTGCAGGCTTCCCGCGCGCGCGGCGGCGGTGTGCGTGGCGCGGCCGAGCGTTTCAGCTGCGGCCTTCGGATCGAACTCGAACTTCGGCAGATCGGGAGGCAACGCCCAGTAGCGGGGCCACACGGGGCCGGATGAGGCAACGCCGTAGCCATTCAGCGCGTTCCGCACCACGGCACTTCGATCGATCCCCTGGTTCAGCGCCCGCCGGATCTCCGGCGATCGCATGACCCGTGCTTCCCGGTTCAGTACGATGACGAATTGAAAGCGACGAGTGAAGGTGAATACGGACACGGTGCTCGAGTTTTCCATCGAGTCGAGCGCGTCGGCCCCCACTTCCCAGAGGAGGTCGAGGCGGCCGCGGAGCATTTCAGCCCAAGCCGTGCGGACGCTCGGGTAGGTTTCGACGTGGATCGTCTCGATCTCCGGCCGTCCGAGGTAGTAGTCCGGGTTCGCGCGCATTTCCGTTGTCGAGTCCGGCGTCACCACGAAGGGACCGGTTCCCACGGCCACGCGACCCGGCTTCTGAACCAGCGCTTCCAAGGACTCGAGAAGGAAGGGCGACGCCCCGCGAAACCCGATGTCGACGGTGTCACTCCCCGATGCGCGGACGTGTTCGACATCCGAGAATACCGGTCCCATGAACGTGCGGAGGACGTCGGGAAGCAGGCCGGCCAGGGCCTTCGCATCAATCGGCGAGCCGTCGTGGAACTTCACATTCGGTCTCAGCTTCACCGTCAGCGACCGGCCGTTGCTTCCCGCTGTCCACCCCTCGGCCAACCACGGCTGCATACGGCCGTCTTCGCCTGGCCGAGCCAGACCCTCGACCGAGAGGAGTCCGCTCAATTGGCGCAGTCCCGTGTTCGGGTTTGTGGCGGACAACTGAGCGACGCCGACGCGCAGCACCGCGGAGGAAGCGATCGTAGGTTGATCACCTGTCCTCCGACAGGATCCGGTGGCCGTCAACCCCAAGATGATCGCGGTTGAGACGATCACCGGGCGGATCCTGCCTCCGCGGCGCTTGCTGCGCCCATGCGTCATCGTGCTACTTCTTGTTCATCGACGGGTCTTCCACCCACGCGACACAGAATCCGCTCGGCTTGACGTTGGAGGCCCTCTTCACGATTTTGATCTTCATTGTAATCTCCTAAGGCGCTGCGCTGGCCGCGGTATGCGCCAGCGAAATGAGGGCCGATTCGAAGCTCCGCTTGTGACATGTCGGCCGATTCATGTCGCCAAGCTGGGAAAACGAGCTCGCCACGCATCCGCCCGCACACACGGGCATGAACGCGCAGTCGCCGCACTCCCTCCAGGGGTCGAGCCGATCGAACTGCAGCCGGGCTGCCTCGCGCGACGCGTCGTGCCGGTCGTCGACGTGGCCGGTTGACGTGGCCAGCTGGCCGGTGAAGCCGGGGCACGCGTAGAGCGAGCCGTCCGGACCGATCGTGTGCGCGTGCTGCATGTGCACGTGACACGGACCGTTGTGGACGCCGTCGTGCGGCGTGAAGCCGAGGCGCTTTGTCTCGTCGCGCAGGAACGACATCTTGTCGTCGAGGAAGTCGCAGTTGTCGCACGTCGAGCCGCCGCCCGCGCCGGCCGAAGTCATGCACGTGCCGTTCAGCGGCTTGTTCGAGGCGCCGACCAGGACGAGCGGGATCATTCGGGATTTGGGATTGGGGATTTGTGATTCGCCGGCCGAATCCCGAACCCCGAGTCCCGAATCCCGCTCCTTGGGCGCTTCGGCGCGGATGATCGGCTTGAAGTTCACCTTCACGAGCTGGTCGGCGAACGCCTGCTCTTTCAGGAACTCCAGCAGCGCCGGATAGCTGTCGACCGAGCTCTCGTCGAAGTTCCCGCCGATTGAGATCCGGCAGCGGCCCGCCACGCGCCGGATGTTGTCGATCAGGCGGTCGAACGTGCCCTGGCCGCCGCGCAGCGGCCGCATGCGGTTGTGCGTGTCGCGATCGCCGTCGAGCGTGATCTTGATCCCGTTCAACCCGAACGGCAGCATCCGATCCACGACGTCCGGGGTGAGCAGCAGGCCGTTCGTGATGATGTTCACGAGCATCCGGACGCCGCGCGCCTGCGTGAGGTTCCACATCCGCTCGGCGAGCTGGTACATCACCGGCAGATTGAGCAGCGGCTCGCCCCCGAAGAACGTGAAGACGAATCGCTCCGGCCCGACGCGCTCGAGCTCGCGCTCGAGCCAGTCGCCGACGCGGCCCGCCGTGGCGAGCGACATCTTGTCGGCGTGCTTGTTGTAGTCGCCGTGGTCGCCCTGAAAGCAGTAATCGCACGCGAAGTTGCACTGCAGCGTCGTGAGCAGCGTGACGTTGAGCTCGTCGGTATTGCTCTTGACGCCCGTCAGGTATTCGTCGAGCCCGCGGCGATCGGTGGCGCGGTCGTCCACGAGGAAGCCATTCTCGGTCAGGAGCGTCAGCGCTTCGCGTTCGTCGTCGGTGGGACCGAACGGACCTGAAAGATTGCCTCCCGCCGCGCGATCGAGCAGTGCCGCCACATCGGGAGAGACGACCAGCTGCGCGTCGGTCAGCGTGTTCATGAGAAACACTTCATCGCGCGCCGCGAGCGGCACACGAAGGTTGAACATCGACGGTTGCATTCGGGAATTTAACTCCGGACCAGTTTTTGTTTAAGAAGTCGTCGAGCCGTTGCGAGTACAGGCTGCAACGCGTATTCCACGGGGAGCCATCGCACCGGAATCTGATTTTTCTTTAGGAATTCTTGCGATCTCGAGGATTGGTCGCCGAGCGGGCCGAGTTCAGCCGTTGGCCGGTGCGGGCAATGGTTTGTCCGCTCGCGCGCGAACGCGCGTGAGCGGCCGACGGTTAAGTGTGCGAAATCAGAGGATTATGGAGAGAAGACAACGACTTGGCCGCGCAGGCCAAGTTGTTGGCTTGAATCACGCGCCGCGCAATCGTTTCGCAAGTTGTCGCACGTCAAGCTTGTCCATTTTGTACTTCAGAGTACTCAGCGGAATTCCAAGGTACTCTGCGGTCCCGGTCACGTTCCAGCCGCACTTCTCAAGCGCTCGCAGAATGAAGTTCCGCTCGAACGTGTTCGTCGCGTCCTCGAACAGATTGTCGGTGCGCGTGCCCTGCGGCTCGAGCTGGGCAAAGTGGAACTCGAGCGGCAGATCCTCTTCCGAGATGTAGTCCTTGTCGCTCACCGCCACGAGCCGTTCAATCAGATTCTCGAGCTCGCGGATGTTGCCTGGCCACCAGTACTTCTTCAGCATCGCCATCGTCGAATCGGTGATGCCCTGGATGCGCTTGCGGAACCGCGTGTTGTAGCGGCGGAGAAAAAACTCCGCGAGCTGCGGCACGTCGTCAGTACGCTCGCGCAGCGGCGGCAGCTTGATCGGGATGACGTTGAGCCGGTAGAACAGGTCCTCGCGGAAGCGCCCCTCCTTGACCGCTTTCTCGAGGTCGATGTTGGTGGCGGCTATCAGCCGGAACTCGGTCTTGATCGGCTTGGTGCCCCCGACCCGCTCAATCTCGCCCTCCTGGATCGCGCGCAGCAGCTTGGCCTGCAGATCGAGGCGCAGGTCGCCGATCTCGTCGAGAAACAGCGTGCCGTTGGACGCCAGCTCGAACTTCCCGAGCTGCTGGCGGTGCGCGCCGGTGAACGCACCGCGTTCGTGGCCGAACAGCGCGCTCTCGGCCAGCTCCCGCGGGATGGCGGCAAGGTTCACCGCGATGAACGGGGCTTCCGCATCGCCGGCTTCGCGGTGAATGAGCCGCGCCAGCAGCTCCTTGCCCGTGCCGCTCTCGCCCAGAATCAGCACCGTCGCCGACAGCTTCGCGATCTTATGGACGAGGTCCACGATATCGCGGGTCATCTTGCTCGGACCGACGATGAACTCTCGCTCCGTCTGGTCGGCCACCTGCGCCGACAGCGTGAGCACCTGCCGGTTCAGATCCTGGCGCTCGCTCGCGTTCCGCACGATCGATCGCAGCTGGTCGTAGTCGAAGTCCTTCGTGACGTAGTGGTAAGCGCCGTGCTTCATGGCCTGAACGGCCGTCTCGATCTCGTTGATGGCCGAGATCATGAGGACCTCAATCAGGCCGTAGTTCTCCTTGACGATGCGGAGCACCTCGAAGCCGCTGATGCCGGGCAGGCGGACGTCGAGCAGCATCAGGTCCACGTCCTCGCGGTTGAGGATGGGGAGCGCGGCCTCGCCGCTCGCGACGCGCAGCACGCGATACTCGCGCTTGAGGATGGCGGTCAGCGTGTCCCGCATCCCCTCGTCGTCGTCGACGATGAGGACGGTCTTGGGCTTGTGGCTCATGGCCTGGCTTGCTGGAGACGCCGCGTATTGTGTCAGGCGGTTGACACTGTTGCAAGCCGTTCGATAAGGTACCTAGTTCGTTGACCTTTCACTGGCTGCTCACCGGCGCAGCCGTCCTCCTGGCCGGCGCCGCGTTCGCGAAGGCCCGGCGCCTGGCCAAACGGCTCGACCGGCTGAACGAAACATACTGGGATCTGCGCTACGAGCACGGGCAGTTGCGTGCCCGTGTGAACCGGCTCGATCCGGAGCAGCGGCCCCCCGAGCCCGAGGGAACGTCTTCGGCCGGCACCACCTTCGTGCCCCTCTCGTCGTTGAGACGCTGACCCGCACCGCCTATGACCGAATATGACGTCATCGTGATCGGCGCCGGCACCGGCGGGTACGTCGCGGCCATTCGCGCCGCGCAGCTCGGTCTGAAGACGGCGGTGGTCGAAAAGCAGAAGGCGCTGGGCGGCACGTGCCTGTTATGGGGCTGCATACCCACCAAGGCGCTGCTCGAGCATGCGCATGCCTTGAAAGTGGTGCAGCACGCGAAGGACTGGGGCATCACCATCGGCGACCCTTCGGCACGCTCAGGGCAGGCCCCTGTCGGCATCGACATGGGCCAGGTCCAGACGCGGAAGGACCGCATCGTCACCGGCCTGACGAAAGGCGTCGAGTTCCTGTTCAAGAAGAACAAGATCGACTGGATCAAGGGCACGGCGCGGCTCACCGGCCAGGGCGGCGTCGACGTGTTCGAGGGCGAGAAACAGACACTGCGCGCGCGGAAAGAGATCATCGTCGCGACCGGCTCTTCGCCGCGCGGCGTGCCGGGCATCGAGATCGATCGCACGCGCATCATCACGAGCGAGGAAGCGATCGGCCTCCGCGAGGTGCCCAAGACGATGGTGATCATGGGGAGCGGCGCGGTGGGCGTCGAGTTCGCGTCGATCTTCAACCGCTTCGGCAGCGACGTGACGATCCTCGAGCTGCTGCCGCGCCTCGTGCCGGTCGAGGACGAGGCGGTCTCGGCCGAGCTCGAGAAGGCGTTCCGCAAGCAGGGCATCACGAGCCACACGGGCGCGCAGGTCACCGGCGCGAAGGTGAACGGCGACGGCGTGGACATCGACGTGCAGCTGGCCGGCGGCGGCGCGCAGAAGATGCGCGCGGACTGTCTGCTCGTGGCCACGGGGCGCGGCCCGGTCACCACGGGGCTCAACGCGGAGGGCGTCGGCCTGCAGCTCGAAAAGGGCTACGTCAAGGTGGACGCGCACTACAGGACGAACGTGCCCGGCATCTCCGCGATCGGCGACGTCATCACGCTCGGCGGACCGGGACATCCGCAGCTCGCGCACGTGTCCTCGGCGGAAGGGGTCGTCACCGCCGAGCGCATCGCGGGACGGGAGCCGCCGCCGATCAACTACGATCACGTGCCGGGCTGCACCTACTGCGATCCGGAGATCGGGAGCGTCGGCCTCACCGAGGCCGAGGCGAAGGCGCGCGGGTTGGACGTCCGCGTCGGCACGTTCCCGTTCGGCATCCTGGGCCGCGCGAAAATGGCCGGCGAAACCGACGGGTTCGTGAAGATCGTCGCCGACAGGAAATACGACGAGCTGCTCGGGGTGCACATGATCGGGCTGCGCTCGACGGAGCTGGTCGCCGAGGCGACCGTCGCGCTGCGGCTCGAGTCGACGGTCGAGGAGCTGATTCGCACGATTCACGCGCATCCGACGATGGCGGAAGCGATCGGTGAAGCGGCGCATGCGGCGCACGGCGCCGCGATACATTCATGACTTATGGCTACTGATGTCGTGATGCCCCAGATGGGTGAATCGATCGCGGAAGGCACGATCGTCCGCTGGATCAAGAAGGTCGGCGACACGATCGATCGGGACGAGCCGCTGTTCGAGATTTCGACGGACAAGGTGGACGCGGAGATTCCGTCGCCCGCCGCCGGCGTCATCTCCGAGATCCGCGTCCAGGAAGGCGAAACCGTCCCCGTCAACAGCGTCGTCGCGGTGATTGGCTCCGCCGCCGCGCCGGCATCGGCTCCCTCCGCTTCGGCGGGCAAGGCCGAGCCGCCGAAAGCGCCCGAGGCACCAGCGGCGCCGCCCGCGCCGCCTCAGGGCGGGGCTTTGGCGGTCCCGTCGGCGCCGGCGCCAAAGGCGGCGGCACCGGCAGCGGGATCGACGGAGGAGGCCATCCGCGAGCGGTCGTCACCCCTCGTGCGCAAGATCGCGAAGGAACACCACGTCGACATTTCGCAGATTCACGGCACCGGGATCGCGGGTCGCGTGACGAAGGACGACATCCTGGGGTTCATCGACAGGGGGCGGGCAGGGGGGGTGGGTCAGGTAGGTCGGGTGGGTCAGGTGGGTCAGGTGGGTCAGGTGGGTCAGGTAGGTCAGGTGGGGACGAGCGCGCCTGCGTTCACACCTGACGCGTTCGACCACGTCGAGAAGATGTCGGTGATGCGCAAGCGGATCGCCGAGCACATGGTGCTGAGCCGGCGGACCTCGGCGCACGTGCACTCGGTGTTCGAGGTGGATTTCTCGCGCATCGCGCAGATCCGGCAGGCGAAGAAGGCGGAGTTCGAGGCCGCCGGCGCGAAGCTCACCTACATGTCGTTCATCATCAAGGCGGCGATCGACACGCTGCGCGCGGTGCCGATCGTGAACGCCTCGGTCGACGGCGACACCATCGTGTATCACAAGGACGTGAACGTCGGGATCGCGGTCGCGCTCGACTGGGGTCTGATCGTCCCGGTGATCAAACACGCCGACGAGCGCACCCTGCTGGGCCTGAGCCGCGCGGTGGCCGACCTTGCCGCGCGCGCGCGCGCCAAACAACTCAAGCCGGACGAGGTGTCCGGCGGCACCTTCACGATCACCAACCCCGGCGTGTTCGGCGCGCTGTTCGGGATGCCGATCATCAATCAGCCGCAGGTGGCGATCCTCGGCGTCGGCAACGTCGAAAAGCGTCCGGTAGTCGTCGACGATGCGATTGCGATCCGGCCGATGGCGTACCTCACGCTCGGCTACGACCACCGGGTGATCGACGGCGCGGTCGCCGACGAGTTCATGTCGATGCTGAAGCGATCGCTCGAGCAGTGGGACCCGGCCGCCATCTAGAAGTTCGCCGGCTCGGCCTCGTGCCCTACGCCGATGCGCTGGCGCTGCAGCGCGCCCTCGCGGACGACCGGCGCGCGGGGATCGTCGGGGACCTGCTCCTCTTCGTCGAGCACCCGCACGTGTTGACGCTCGGTGTGCGCGGCGACGGCGGGCGGTCGCACATCCTCGCCACCACCGACGTGCTGGCGGCGCGCGGCGTCGAGGTGCACGAGACCGGCCGCGGCGGCGACATCACGTATCACGGGCCCGGACAGATCGTCGGCTATCCCATCATCGACCTGAAGCCGGATCGATGCGACGTGCACCGCTACGTGCGCGACCTCGAAAGTGTGCTGATCCGGACGGCCGCCGAGTACGGCATCGACGCGACCCGGGTCGACGGGCTGACCGGCGTGTGGGTCGGCCGCGACAAGCTCGCGGCCATCGGCGTCCGCATCGGGCGGTGGATTACGAGCCACGGCTTCGCGTTCAACGTCACGACCGATCTCGGCTATTTCGATCTGATCGTGCCGTGCGGGATCGCCGATCGCGGCGTGACCTCGCTCGCGCGGCTGCTCGGACACCCGGTCGATCGGCAAGAGGTCGAGGATCGAATCGCGGTGCATTTCGGCGAGGTGTTCGGGGCCGACCTGGCATATTGTTGAAATAACAAGACTTAGCCAGGTTAGTTCACGCGTGGAATATTCCCGCGGCCCTTGGGGTTCTACACCCAAACAGAGGAGCTCATGCGGGACCCCAAGGACACAGAACTGCTCAGCCGGCTGCAATCGGGAGACGAGAGCGCGCTCGCCGACCTGGCCAGTGAGTACAGCTCGAAAATCTATCAGCTCGCGTTCCGCTATCTGCGGAACAGGGAAGACGCCGAAGAGATCACGCAGGACGTGCTGTTCAAGGTCTACCGCAAGGTGGGCGCGTTCCGCGGCGACGCGGCGCTGTCGTCCTGGATCTATCGCATCACGTTCAACGCCGCGATGTCGCGGCTGCGGACCGCCCGGTATCAGCGCTCACAGGACGAACAGCGCCAGGTCTCTCTGACCGAACACGACGCGTCAGACACGCCCCGGGCCATCGATTTCGCCGATTGGACGGCGATGGCGGACGAGCGCGTGCTGCGGTCGCAAGCGCGGCAGCGCGTCGTTCGCGCCATCCTCGCGTTGCCGGCGATCTACCGCGCGCCGGTGATGCTGCGCGACATTCACGGGATGTCCACCGAGGAAGCCAGCGCGATGCTGAAGGTGAAAGATCAGACGCTGAAATCGCGCCTGCACCGCGGCCGGCTGATTCTGCGCAAGCAGCTCGCCGATTTCGCCGACGGCCTCACGCTGCATCGTCCGATCTACGGGACCTGACTGACAGTCGATTGGGTGATTGGATAATCTGGTAATCGGGGAATTGATTGCTCGATTGCGCAATCAATCACCCGATTACCCAATTCCCAGATTACCCAATTCCCCGATTACCCAATTCCCCGATCACCCAATTCGTTAGAGCATCATCGCATTGTCGAGCGCGATTTGCTCGACGACGCTGAGGACCGGCGTCAGGACATCGACGATGCCCGACGCACCCAACCGCACCGGCAGCGCCGCCGTGCGCGTCCGCGTGCCGGACGAAGTGTCGGGCGCGACAAAACAGCTCGCGATGCGGCGCGACCGTCCCGCCATCAGTTCGACGACCAGGGTCGCCGCCGTCGCCAGCGCGTGCGGCCCCGGCGGCCACAGCGCGGTGACGCGCGCGCCCAGGCGGCGCCGCGCCGGCTCGTCCACGAGCCGCGTGAGCGCGAAGCCGGCAATCGTGGCGTCCGCCCACGGGATCACGGTCCGATCCGGCGGCACGCCGAGCACCGACAACGAAACGTCCCGCGGCGATCCGTTGACGGCGAGCGCCACCAGCGCCCGCGCGCCGCCTGCCAGCGCTTCAGGCGCCGAGCCCAGCAGCCGCTCGCGCCGGATGTGCAGCTCGCGGACGCCGCGGTCGACGAGCTCGCGTTGCAGCGCGCCCGCGCAGAGGATGACGGCGCCCTGCGCGGTCCCGGTCAGCCGCTTCAACAGCAGCCACCCTTCGTCGCCTTGCCATTCGCCGCCGCCCACCCGGTCCGCGAGAATCACGACCGCCGCGCCCGCCGCGGTTGAGACGTCGGTCGATCCCGACAGCTGCGTGGCGAACCCCTCGACCGGCGCCGCCTGCGCGATGTCGAGCGCCTTGCCGGCGGCGACGCGGCCGGTCTCGTCGATCAACCGGATCGACCCGGCGAGGTCGCGGCGCGCCAACACATGCGCGATGGCACCGCCCAGCTCGCCCGCTCCGATAATGGCCACGTCCTGCATCGCTGCGATATTGTAATGGCTATGCAATCACTGCGCGGAAGAGTGGCCCTTGTCACCGGCGGATCGCGCGGGATCGGCCTCGCGATCGCGCGCGCGCTCGTGGCCGACGGCGTGCAGGTCGTGGTCACCGGACGGAGCGAGGCGCATCTGTCGGCCGCACGTCCCGCGATCGAAGCGGCGGGCCCCGGTTCCGTGGAGACGCTGCAGGCCGACGTCCGCCGCTACGAGGACATGAAGCGGGCGGTCGATGCCGCGGCCGCGCGGTTCGGCGGCCTCGACATCCTCATCAACAACGCCGGCGTCGGCATTTTCAGCGACGTGGCCTCGATGACGCCGGACGAGTGGGCCGAGGTGATCGACACCAACCTCACCGGCGTGTTCAACGCATGCCAGGTGGCGCTCCCGCACCTGCGCCGCCGCGGCGGCGGCTTCATCATCAACATCAGCAGTCTCGCGGGCAAGAACCCGTTCGTGACGGGCGCCGCGTACTGCGCGTCGAAGTCGGGCCTCAACGCGTTCAGCGAAGCGCTGATGCAGGAAGTCCGATACGACAACATCCGCGTCAGCTACGTGATGCCGGGGTCGGTCGCCACCGGGTTCTCGAGCGGCGACGAGACGAAGGGCGCCGACTGGAAAATCACCCCGGACGAAGTCGCCGAGGTGGTCGTCAACCTGCTTCGACACAACCCACGCAGCCTGCCGAGTCGAGTCGAGCTGCGGCCCTCCAAGCCCCAAAAATGACATCACCTTTCGACAAGCACCACGACACGCTCGAGCATCACGAAACGATGATGGGGCCCGCGCGGGGGCGCCTCGCCGTGGCGCTCGACCTGCTCACCGATTCACTCGCGCTCGTGGGGCAGCATGGCATCTATTGCCGGAGCGATCGATTTCCCGGCAAGCCGAAGATGGACATCGCCCTCGTGCTCCAGCAGCTCGACGAAGCGAAGCAGCTCGTGCAAAGCGCCATGGAAGAACTGCGTCGCGCCAAGGGTTAATCGTCCTTGAGCTCATCCTCTATCGACGCCATCTGCTGCAAGTGCCGCCGCGCATGCTGTGCCAGGAAGTACAGCCACTGATAGAGATCGATCCGCCCGAGGGCGTTGACCGACATGCGCAGCTGGCACAAGGCGCCTTCGCCCTGGG